>Ga0256834_1000046_pt1:27500-79319 | contig 79319 bp, 66 predicted proteins | sample 4281140metaG_FD_190536 | JGI IMG/M metagenome (GOLD analysis project Ga0256834, IMG submission 190536) | Hydrothermal vent microbial communities from East Pacific Rise, Pacific Ocean - 4281-140 | ecosystem: Environmental > Aquatic > Marine > Hydrothermal vents | place: Pacific Ocean...
ATCAAACCGATTTTAGAGAGGCCGGATTCGTCCGGCGTTTCAAACCAGTTTGCCTGGCGGCAATAGAGTACTGGAACCACCTGATCCCATCCCGAACTCAGAAGTGAAACGGTACATCGCCAATGATAGTGTGGGGTCTCCCCATGTGAAAGTAGGTCACTGCCAGGCATTTATTCCTAAAGCCCCGTATCTGAATAAGGTACGGGGCTTTTTCTTGATCCCAGAAAAACACTAGTGGCAAACATACTGGAACCAAAGCTCCAGGATGCAACCATTGCTTGCGCGTCCCCTTGTTCCGGTGCTTTTGCGGGTCTCCCCGCGAGCTGCCGGGCGGGAAACCGCCATCTGTGGTGTTGGGTCTCTTGGAAAGGGCCTTTAATTCCGACGCAGTACACTAGGCATCCAGGAAAACTGGATATGTAACGGGCGTAAAGTGTGAGCGGATGCAATGTAACGCGATGATTAGCAGGCATAAATGCCGACATTGTGAGCGTTCTGGAGAGGTATGCGGATTAAAACGCTGCCGATAACCTGCTATGGTCTGCAAGCCTCGCCTTATTCTCCAACTTCTTGAACTACGGGCAGTTAGGTATAGAGGATTTCACGGATAACACACTGCCGCTTTCTACAGAGAAAGGAGCACCTGTTGTCCCTAGCCATACCTGGGGTGATTCTATATACAATTCCCCGCTGCTGATTACCTGGCTGTTGCCTAGAGTGACAGAGGTGCTGGATTTCAGATACTCGTAGCTGGCAAATGATTTCTGTACATCCAGAGCAACGCTGTCGCAGCTGCCCGTGGCGACAATGATTTGAATGGCTGGGGAGCAGTTGTTACCAGTCTGTATTTCTCCAGAGACCGGATCAACACAACTGGCTATCCAGTGGTGCCCGAGAGGCATGTCCTGAGATAACAGTATGGATTGGGGCAGCTGGGTGCTTTCCTGCGGTGGAAGTGCCGGTACATCCGTTGTTTCCTCCGCTTCTGCATCATTCGGTGTGACGGAGGGGGTATTGGCGATAAAATACCGCAGCAGAGAGCTGTTAGCATCAAGGTCTCCCTGGTTGATTACAGCGGAAAGTATTCCAATGCTTCGGCCTGGCGAGACTATGACGGGGCTGTTAGCGAGAACATTGGTGGCCAGATCCGGGCCAATCTCTGACTCTATGGATAGGGAATAGTATCCGCCGTTGGCGTATTCACCAAATCCACTGGCCCAGTTGCTATCGTATGATACTGCTTCCAGAAACAGATCATACCGACCGGCGGCGAGTTGCAGGGTTTGAATCAATACGTTGCTGGATGGGGGGGCAGAAGGGCTCAGGCTTGCCACTACTGCGCCGCTGGCATTGTCCACCAATTGCGCTTTGAGAGACAAGTTGGTGCCCATGCTTTCTTGCAACAGTCCCAGTGGTGGGCCGATTTCCAGCTTGACGCTGCCTGCTGCCGAAAGGTTGAAAGTGTACACATCTGTATCTGTGCTCAGTCCTGTCGGATGCAGCAGACCTTTTTTCCCGATGACGGGCAGGGAAAGGGGCGTTGCATTTGCGGAGCTGCCACCCGCATCGTCGATGGCCTCACCCAAGGTGTTGCGAATAATTACCAGGTCGTCTTCCTGGTTGTCTGCATCTGCATACTCTCCTTTGCTCCATTGGGCGTAGGATCTGCCAAAAGCCCCCCCCATAATTGGCCCCCAGTTGCCATGCCCGCTCTCGTATTCTGTTCCTGAATTTCCGTCGTGCAGCAGCCCCATCTGGTGCCCTGCTTCATGGGAAATGGTCATTCCAAGGCTGTTTGCATAACGGTTCCATGCCCAGCCTGTGCCATAGTAGTCGCCTGCGCCAAATACCCCCATGTAGGCAACCCCGCCATAGCCACAACCGTACCAGTCACAAGTCGTGGTGGTGATGATCTGTACGCGCCGGTTGGCGGGGGTGGCTGCGTAAATAGCAGCATCTGTAGTTACATTAATGTTGAAAGGTGCGTAGTCTTCTGCGGCTTCGGCCCACCCCAGCCACATATCGTGGCGTTCGGTGGCAGAAAAGCTGCCGGTATCCGAATCCTGGCTGAAGGCTGTATAGGTGATGGCGGCCCCGTTATTGTTGCTATCGTTCCAGATGCTGCTGGCCAATGTGCCGCCCCAGTAGTTGATATAGAGGACATTCGGTGCGCCAGGGCGGCTTTGCAGTTGTTGCAGTGTTGTCAGGTCGGGGGTGGGGGCTGCATTGGTTACAGGGGCTGTGATTTCCGGTGGTGCTGCAACAGGCACTGGATAATTGACGCAATAGTATTGATCGGCCTCCTGCTCCTGAAGAATACCGGCGCCGGTTTCATCGAATGTCGCACGGTAGGCCAGGTGGTTCTCCATGTCCAGCACCAGCATGCCCTGGATTTTCCCTTGATCAAGATAAATCTCGATGCTTCCATTTCCGGATTCCAATGGGGCAATGCGGGTTTCCACCGTATCGGAGCCGCCCCTCAGCCCCTTGCCGAAGATGCTTTTTTTTAGCACGGCATCGAGGTAGCGATTGCCGGGCAATGCCAAGGATAAAACTTTTTCCTCGTCCAGGCGCTTTTCTATGCCGGCTGTTAATTGTATGCGCCATCCCTTCCTGCTTTCTGGCCCGGTGCCGGCGGAGTCTGTTGCCAATATTTCTGCTGGCATGCTGAACAGAAACTCGGAAGCGGATGCGCCAGAACAAAGCTGAAGCAACAGAGCAAGGGTAAGGGCTTTAGCGAAAGTTGGCATATGGAAACAATGGTTGTGGATGAATGGATTTTAAGCTTAATACTACTGCTTTTCCGCATAAAAAAATAAGCTGGGTTTCGCATATTCAGCATTGTAAAACATAGGGATTCCTTTCATCCGAAGCATGGTTTTGGAAAGCCAAAACGGTGCATCTGGCGTCTGCTCCTGTAGTAGAATCATCCAACCTTCTATGGATTTCCCCCGGCACTGATGAAAAACTCCATTGTCTACACCATCCGCCCGGCTTTCCCTCAGGCCCATCTGCTCCGGGTTACCTTATTTGTTGGCCAGCCTGATCCGGAAGGACAGCGCTTGTCTCTGCCAGCCTGGATCCCCGGCAGCTACATGATCCGGGATTTCGCCAGAAATATTGTTTCCATCAAGGCGTCCTGTGAAGGTGAGCCGGTTGTGCTTTCCAAACCGGACAAACAGACCTGGAAAGCAGTAGCTGTATCGGGTGCGCTGTTGGTGGAATATGAGGTGTATGCCTGGGATCTGTCGGTAAGGGGGGCGTATCTCGATGCCACCCGCGGGTTTTTTAATGGCACCAGCACATTTCTCCAGGTGGCCGGACAGGAAGACATGCCATTACTGGTTCATATTGAGCAGCCTGCTGGTGAGACATATCTGAACTGGAAATTGGCGACGAGTATGCGGGTGGTATCCGTTGACCAATGGGGCTTTGGTTCCTATGAGGCGGATTCTTACGCTGATTTGATCGATTATCCCGTGGAAATGGGGCCCTTTCAGGAGCTGGGTTTTGATGTGGAAGCGGTTCCTCATCGTATGGCAGTTACAGGTAAGTGTGTCTTCGATGCACAAAGGTTGACTGAAGATCTTCAGAAAATATGTAGCTATCACGCACGCCTCTTCGGCGAATTGCCGATAGATGCCTATTTGTTTTTGGTGATGGCCGTTGGGGATGGGTATGGAGGGCTGGAGCACCGGGACTCTACCGCCCTGTTGTGCAGCCGGGAAGATCTTCCTGCCAGGGGCATGGAAGAGGCAAGCAAGGGCTACATCAAATTTCTGGGTTTGTGTAGCCATGAGTATTTTCATTTATGGAATATCAAGCGCATCCGCCCGGAAATACTGAAGCAGGCTGATTTGTCCCGTGAAGTACATACCGAGCTGCTGTGGGCGTTCGAAGGAATCACCAGTTATTATGATGATCTCGCCCTGGTGCGCACGGGCTGTATTGCGCCCGACAATTACCTGGAGCTTCTGGCCCGAATCATTACCCGTGTGATGCGCAGCAGTGGCAGACTGAAGCAATCCGTTGCCGAGTCCAGCTTCGATGCCTGGACACGCTTCTACAAACAAGATGAGAATGCGCCCAATGCAATCGTCAGCTACTACAGCAAGGGTGCGTTGGTGGCGTTCGGCCTGGATATGTTGCTGCGTGACCGTACCCGGGACCATATTTCTCTCGATGATTTCATGCGCAAGCTCTGGCATGACTTTGGCGAGCCGGATGTGGGGCTGTCGGAAGAGGATATCGAAAAGCTGGCTGGTGAAATGGCCGGAGTTGATCTGTCGGAATTTTTTGCCCTAGCGGTACATGGCACCGGGGATTTGCCCTTGCAGGACTGGTTTACTTCTGTGGGTATTGGCTACCAGCTGCGTCCGGCAAGAAACCAGGAGGACTGGGGGGGCGTTCGGGATGAATCCGAAGCAGTGGAGCCAAAACCCGCTCTCGGGGCGCGCTACCGCCAGCAAGGGGATCTTGTCGAGCTTGTGCAGGTCTTTGATGGCGGTTCCGCCCGGGAAGCGGGTCTGTCGGCGGGTGACAGGCTCATTGCCATCGACGGATTGCAGGTGACTGCCAAGAACCTGGACGCACTTATCGGGCGATTTGCGTCCAGGGAAAAAGTGCAGGTGCATGCTTTTCGCCGGGACGAGCTTATGGCCTTCTCATTACCCATTCAGCTGGCGCCGCAGGATACCTGTGATCTCTGGTTCCTCCCCGAGGCGCAATGCACATCCGCACAGCTTGCCAGGCGGCGCAACTGGCTGGATGAGCAATGAATGCGGAGGAATATCAACTGCTGAGAGTGCTCGCCGACGCTGAATTCCATTCCGGAGAGACGCTGGCCGGGCAGTTTTCCGTTACCCGTGCCGCCATCTGGAAACGGGTGCAGAACCTGAACCAGATTCCCGGTATCGGCATTCAGTCAGTACGCGGTAAGGGCTATCGTCTGCCCGCCGCCCTGGATCTTCTTGATGTGGACGCCATACTCGTCCGCATCGGGTCTGGCCTGCGCCCCCGACTGCCAGAGCTGCAGCTGTTGCCGGTCATTTACTCCACCAATGAATACCTGCTGAACCAGTGCAATCCGTTGTTGCACAGCGGGCATGCCTGTGTGGCTGAGCACCAAAGTGCCGGGCGCGGCCGGCGGGGCAGGCAATGGGTATCGGTGTTCGGCAAAAATGTCTGCCTTTCCCTGGCATGGCGATTTGATCTTTCCATGGCTGATCTGGCGGGCCTGAGCATTGCCGCCGGGGTGGCCGTTGCCAGGGTGTTGACTGTGCACGGTTTGCAAGGCCATGGCCTGAAATGGCCAAACGATATTCACGTTCAAGGGAAAAAACTGGCGGGCATACTGGTGGAAGCCAATGGTGAAATGGAAGGCCCCTGTCTTGCTGTTCTTGGTATTGGCCTGAATATCCGACTGCCTGCATCGGCGGCAGGGGATATCGATCAGCCGTGGACGGATCTAGCCGCCCACCTCGCTCCCCTGCCGGATCGCAACAAACTGGTTGGTGATTTGCTTGAGGCACTGTTGAATACCTGTATCCAGTATCAACAACAGGGTCTGGCTCCCTTTCTGACCGCCTGGAAGGAGTATGATATCTACATGGGCAAGCAAGTGGAATTACTCATGGGGAACAATACGTTCGCGGGAACCTACGCAGGGTTGAATGACCGAGGCGGGCTGATTGTGGATGGCCCCTCAGGAAGGCAAGCCTGGTATTCCGGAGAAGTTAGTTTGCGGGACAAAACCTGAAATGGGGTGGCTGTATGTCGATCTGGGCAATTCCCGGCTGAAATGGATGCGAGATTCTGCACCCATGCAGGTGCTGGCGTATTCCGGAAACCGGCTGCATGGGCAGCTTACTTCCGCGTGGTATGACGAAGCCCCGCCCGAGCAGGTCTGGGTGGCGTCTGTGGCGAATCAGGTGGCATACGACAACCTGCTGAACTGGCTGGTGGACTGCTGGGGACTTGTTCCCCGTGTCATGGAAGTATCTGCCGCGGATTGCGGCCTGACTTGCGGCTACCGCGAACCCCGGCAACTGGGCGTGGATCGCTGGGCGGCGATGATTGCTGCCTACGCCGCTACGCCCGATGGTGCCTGTGTGGTAGATTGCGGCACCGCCGTTACCCTGGATGCCGTGGACGGGCAGGGGCGGCATCTGGGCGGCTATATTCTGCCAGGTGTGGATGCAATGCAGCGGGTGTTGTTGCAGGAAACCGCCATCGAGACAGAAACCGATGCCACTGCTGATGGCCAGGAGTGGGGAAACAGCACCTCTGGTTGTATTGAACTGGGAACATGCAAATCCATCGCAGCTCTGATTGAGCGGTCAGTAGAGCAAATGCAGGCTGGCGGCGTCTGTAACCCTGGCCTGATACTGACAGGCGGCGGAAGCGCGTTGATCGAACCGTTCATGCAGATCGACTACCAACGCCGGGATGCGCTGGTGCTGGAAGGAATAAAATTGTACGCAGAAGAGAAAAGCTGATGATACGCCTGTTGTTGGGCCTGCTGATTGCAGGCAATGTGGTGCTGTTCCTGTGGATCCAGTATGGTGATTCCGGGGGGAATGACAGCCAGCAGCAGACCCGCAAGCCAGATTTTGGTGAAATCCGCCTCCTGCGGGAAGCGAGCGCACCGGAATTGCCGATGCCGGAGCAGCCGGCGCCCCCGGATCCTGAAGGGGAAGTGGTGGCGCCGGTTCCGCAGCAAGTATTGGCCGAGTCTAAAACCGAGCCTGAGCCTGAGCCTGAGCCTGAACCTGAACCTGAACCTGAACCTGAACCTGAACCTGCCATCGTCTATTGTGGTGAGCTGGGGCCGGTTCGCAGCAGGAATATGGCAGAAGGCTACCGGCGAGTGCTTTCCCAAAGTGAAGCCGCTGCCGTGCAGGTAGAAGCGAGAACTGGCCAAGAAACCACCGGCTATTGGGCCATGATCCCGGCGCGGCCGGATGTGGCCAGTGCCGAAGTCATGCTGAAGAGGTTGCAGGCGGCGGGTTTGGAGGATCTGTGGCTGATCCGGAAAGGGGAGCTGGAGAATGCTATTTCCCTGGGTTTGTATACCGAAGAGCGCTATGCAAGGCGTCATGCTGAGAAGGTGCGTAAACTGGGGTTCGAGCCGACCGTAATACCAAAGAAAAAGAAGGCACGCGTGTATTGGGTCGTGTTTTCCGGAGTTGCAGAGATCGTGCTGGCAGCATTTGATGCAAAGAAACTGCCCGCGAATACAGTGCTGCACAAAAAAGTTTGCAAACAGACTTTGACTGGTAACTGACAAGCTGTAAAATACGCAGCCCATGCCGGTGTAGCTCAGTTGGTAGAGCGCCTCACTTGTAATGAGGATGTCGTGGGTTCAACTCCTGTCACCGGCTCCAATCACAAAAACCCGTCATGTTTGACGGGTTTTTGCTTTTTCCAGGCTGTTACTATACCGCTCTGTATAATAAACAAGGTAATTGATATGTATAAGCTGCTGTTTTTATTTGTATTTATCATGCCGTTTCCAGCGGTGGCTGCTGTAGCAAACATCGACAATGCGGAGCTGGAAAAGCTGATCAGCGAGGGCGTTCCCGTGATCGACATTCGCCGTGCGGAAGAGTGGCAGCAAACAGGGGTGGTCAAAGGCAGTCATTTGATCACCTTTTTCGACAAACGGGGCAACTACAATGTGCCCGCGTGGCTGGAGAAACTGGCTCCCATTGCGGATAAGAACCAGCCTTTTATACTGATTTGCAGAACCGGCAATCGTACCGGAACCCTGAGTAACTTTCTGGACAAGAAACTGGGCTACACCAAGGTCTATAATGTCCGAAGAGGGATCACTGACTGGATTGCCAAAGGCAAGCCGGTAGTCAAGCCCGGTAGCTGAGCGGTTTCATCGGAGTAATTATCTATGGGTTTCAAATGTGGAATCGTGGGTTTGCCCAATGTGGGCAAATCCACCCTGTTCAATGCGCTTACCAAAGCAACCATCGCAGCAGAAAACTACCCTTTTTGCACCATCGACCCCAATGTGGGCATTGTACCCATAGCAGATCCGCGCCAGGACCGGATTGCCGAAATCGTCAAGCCGGAGCGCATTGTCCCCACCACCATGCAGTTCGTGGACATTGCCGGCCTGGTGGCAGGCGCTTCCAAGGGGGAAGGTCTGGGCAACAAATTTCTGGCGAATATCCGTGAGACAGATGCCATCGTGCAGGTAGTGCGTTGTTTCGAGAACGACGATGTCGTGCATGTGGCTGGCAGAGTAGATCCGCTGGCCGATATCGAGGTGATCAACACCGAACTGGCGCTGGCCGACCTGGAAAGCGTGGAAAAAGCCCTGGACAAGACCGCTCGCATGGCCAAGACCGGTGACAAGAAGATCCTGGCCCACAAGCTTCTGCTGGAGAAAGTGCATGAACATCTGGATCGGGGCTTGCCTGTGCGTTCCCTGCGGCTGGATGAGGATGAGCAGGCGGCGCTGTATGACCTGCATTTGCTGACCATCAAGAAAGTATTGTATATCGCCAATGTCAGTGAGGACGGGTTCGACAACAACCCTTATCTGGATACAGTGCGTGGACACGCACAAGAAGAAGGTGCAGAAGTCGTGCCCATATGCGCCGCCATCGAAATGGAGCTGGTGGAGCTGGATGACGAGGACAAGGCGGATTTTCTGGCGGAAATGGGCCAGGACGAGCCAGGCCTGAACCGCGTGGTGCGCGCCGGTTACAGTTTGCTTGGGTTGCAGACCTACTTTACCGCCGGTGTGAAAGAAGTGCGCGCCTGGACAGTGCCGGTAGGTGCTACCGCTCCCCAGGCTGCCGGAGTTATTCATACGGATTTCGAGCGGGGTTTCATCCGTGCAGAAGTCATCGCCTATGAAGACTTCATCGCCTGTGGCGGTGAGCAGAGAGCGAAGGAAGCGGGAAAACTCCGTCTGGAGGGTAAGGACTATGTTGTTCAGGACGGGGATATAATACATTTCCGTTTTAATGTTTAGCCCAGGATCGGCCCTCAATCTTAGGGTCTCGGGTTTAGGGCGCCTCTGAGCAAACCTTTAATTTCGACGCAGTACACCAGCTGCCTGAGCAATCGTTCCCCGCAGGATACTGGCTATCCTGGGATGATCAATTGGCGACAGCATTCTTGTGAGGCTTTTACCTGTGCTAATCTGTAGGCCGAACTGACTAAGGAAGAGCTGGATATGCATAGAACAACCTGGCTGATTGTTGCGGTGTTGTTTTTTTTGTGCTCGCCTATCACCGGGCTGGCTGGAGATGGTGTTGGAGCGGCTGGTGCAGTTGATGGCGTCAATTCTGCTTTGCTGCGCTCAGAGCTGGAGAAAGTGCAATCCAGAAAGGATTTGCTGCCAGAACGCCAGAAGGCCATTGCCACCGTCTATGCAGAAGCGCATGACTGGCTGGCCCAGGCGGATCAGTACAAGAACGCCACCAAGCAGTTTCTTGCTTCCCGTACCAATGCGCCGGCGAAAGCCAAGGCAATCCGTGAACAGCTGGGCAAGAAGGTAGAAAAGCTTCCGGGGGCAGGCCAGTTCAAAAACAAACCCCTGGAAGAACTGGAACAATTGCTGGAAACGGAAAAAGCACAGCAGGCCGCCTTGGAAGCCCGGGTGGCGGAAATGGCACAAGCGGTGGCCATCGAGGCGAACCGTCCTGATGCGGCGCGCAAAGAGCTGACGGAATCTGGTCAGCAAATGGATGAATTGCAAAAAGCCCTGTCTGCGCAGGAGCTGCCCGCAGACGCCATGACGTTGGCGCAGTACCGGCGCAATCAGGCAAAGCTGCTGGCGCTGAAAAGGCAAATCGCCATGCTGGAGCAGGAAATGCTTTCCCACCCGGCGCGCCTGGCTCTGAGCAAGGCGCAACTCGAACAGGCCGAGAGCGAAGCCACCCTGGCCGGCAAGCGGGTGGCGTTGTTGGAAGATCTGGCCAACAAGCGTCGGAAAACAGAAGTTGAACAGGTGAGCCAGATTGAAGAAAAGAAAGAGCAGGATATTGCCGAAAAATATCCCGCCCTGAAAGACATCGCCATGGAAAACGCCCGGCTTGGCAAGGAACTCAAGGACACGACTCAGGCCCTGGAGCGCGCCAGCAAGCGTGATAATGAACTGCGCGAGCAGGCGCAGCGTATGGAAATGGAATACCGCAACACCCAGCGCAAGGTCGAAATCGCCGGGTTGAAAGAGGCCCTGGGGCAGATCCTCCTCGAGCACCGCAAGAGTCTTCCCGATCCCCGTGAGTACAAGAAACAGGAAGCGCGCCTGAGAAAGCATGTTACGGAAACCGGGTTGCGCCAAATCCAATACAAGGAGCTGCGCCGCCAGCTGGGTGACCTGGAAGCCGCTGCCGCCAGCCTGCTTGGCGGGCTGCCAGAACAAGAGCGGGCCAGGTTGAAAAACCCCCTCAGGGAACTGTTGCAGCGCAAGCGGGAACTGCTGGACAAGCTGATTGCAACAGATGAAGCCTACTTGCGCGCCTTGAGTGAACAGGATGTCATGCTGCGGCGGGTGCAGGAGGTGTTGCGCACCTATGATGAGTTTCTGGCGGAACACCTGCTGTGGGTGAGAAATACCACCGTGCTTGGCCTGGAAGACCTGAAAAAGATTCCGGCTGAACTGCAGGCATTGTTTAACCTGCCGGCCTGGTTGGAGGTCTGGAAGGACTTTGCCCGGCAGCTATCCGGCTCCTACCTGTTCTATTTGCTCCTGCTTCCGGTGCTGGGCGCGTTCTGGCTGAGGAGGCGCATCAGGAATGCCTTGATCGTCAGCAGCAATACCATTGGAAAGCCGGCTGGGGGCAGCTTCTCTGCTACGCTGAAAGCGTTGCTATACAGCTTTTTGCTGCCCGTGGCACCTGCGTTGCTGCTGCTGTTGCTGGCATGGCAATTGAAACAGGGTGCGGAGGATTCGCTCTACGCGGATGCCCTGGCCGAGGCTTTTTACTGGGCCTGGCGACCGCTGTATTCCCTGTTGCTGCTGCGTGCACTGGCTTGTCGCCGCGGTGTATTGGAAGCGCATTTCCGCTGGCGCAGGGAGAGCATCCAGCGTCTGCGCAAGGCGGTTAGTTTTCTGCTGTTGTCCTTTATTCCCATATCCATGCTGGTGGTGGTTTTGACCAATGTGGGGGAAGACGGCCTGGCCGGGGTGTTGCTCAAATTTGCCTTCCTGCTTGCGGCGGTTTCCCAGAGCGTTTTCATCTATATGGTGTTTCACTGGAACAAGGGCGTGGTGGCGAGTTATCTGCAGCAACACTCCGGGGGCCTGGCATGGAAATCCCGCTGGTTGTGGTTTCCGTTGATGGTGGGTATACCCATGTTGCTGGTGGCCCTGTCCATGCTGGGCTATGTCTATACCGCCGCCACGCTCCTGAAACAGGTCATCAATACCCTGTGGCTGGTTGCGGGGCTGGTGGTGTTGCAACAGCTGGCGGAACACTGGTTGTTGCTGAGTCGCCGGCGCATCGCTTATCAGGCGGCACTGGAAAGACGCAAAGCGATGGCGGAAAAGGAAACAGAGGAACATCCGCCGGAAGCAGAAGCAGGAACCGAGGTCAGCGAGCCAAAAGTGGATTTGGTGACCCTGAGTAAGGAAAGCCGAAAATTGCTCAATGCGGCCATATTGATTACTGCGGTTATCGGCTTGTGGCTGATTTGGGCGGAGTCTCTGCCTGCGCTCGGTGTTCTGGATACGATCCCGTTGTGGCAACACAGCACTGTGGTAAATGGCGTCGAAACCCAGGTTCCCGTAACCCTGGGGAATCTGCTGCTGGTCGTTGCCATCATTATCACCACCCTGGTGGCATCCCGGAACCTTCCGTCGCTGCTGGAAATCATTCTGTTGCAGTATTTTCACCTTTCCTCCGGCAGCCGTTACACCATTCGCACCCTGACCGGCTACACCATCGCTGCAACCGGCATGGTGCTGGTTTTCAAGGCCGTCGGCGGCAGTTGGGATCAGATCCAGTGGCTGGTGGCGGCCCTGGGGGTGGGTATCGGGTTCGGCCTGCAGGAGATTGTCGCCAATTTCATCAGCGGCCTGATCATCCTGTTTGAACGCCCCATTCGTGTGGGGGACTACGTCACCGTTGGCGACAGCAGTGGAACGGTTACACGCATCCGCATCCGCGCCACAACAATACTGACCCGGGATCGCAAGGAACTGCTGGTGCCCAACAAGGAGTTCATCACCGGGCGCCTGCTCAACTGGTCATTGTCCGACCAGACCACACGGCTTAAACTTGCCGTGGGCATCCCTTACGGGGCAGATGTGGAGCTGGCCGAAAAATTGATGGTGGAAGCGGCCGAAGAGCACCAACTGGTACTTGATGAGCCAAAGCCCTTCGTGTATTTCCAGAGCTTTGGCGACAGCGCCCTGTTGCTGGAGCTGCGCTGTGTGATCGATTCCATAGACTACCGTGTCTCCACCCTGAGTGAACTGCATCATGCCATCAATCGCAAGTTCCGCGAGGCAGGCATGGAGATTCCCTATCCCCAGCAGGATGTACACCTGGATCTTCGTGGGCCGCTGGAAGTAAAGCTGCAACCCTGATCAGGACTTTCTTGATAATGTTATGATTCCGCACATGAAAATACCGCTACTGATCTTCGCTTTGCTGCTCGGTGGCTGCGCCTATCAATCACCGCCCGCCAGTTTCTTTGTGCTCAGCCCACAAGCAGAGGCGTCCCCGGCGACGCGCTCTGGCCTGCTTCTGGGGGTGGGGCCGGTAAATCTAGCGGACTATCTGGATCGCAACCAGATTGTGCGTAGAGACACCGAAGTGCGTCTGCGGATGGACGAGTTCAACCGCTGGGCCGGCGACCATGGAAAAAACATTACCGCAGTGCTGGCGGAGAATCTTGCCAGAACCTTGGGTTCGGATGGTGTGCTGGCCTATCCCTGGACCTCTTCTCTGGATCTGGACTATCAGGTGGTGGTGGATATCAAGCGTTTCGATGCTGGACCGGATAACCTGGTTGTGCTGGAAGCACAATGGCAGCTGCTCAGAGAACCCAGGCAATTACTGCAGCTGCGGCGCTCGCATATTGAAATTCGGGCGGCAGACAACAGCCATGAGGCACAGGTTAAGGCGCAAAGCCAAGCCCTTGCCGAGTTGGGAAAGGCCATCGCCGCCGCAGTGCAGGCAGCGGAAAGCAGCTGATCAAAATACGCTGCCGGCAAGCGCGGAAAATCAGTTATAATCCCCACCCCGCCGCCCGTAGCTCAGCTGGATAGAGCGCAGCCCTCCGGAGGCTGAGGTCAGAGGTTCGAATCCTCTCGGGCGGGCCATATTGAAAAGCCCGCCGCGAGCGGGCTTTTCAATATGGCATGTCCGGGGGTAGATTTGCACCTCTTCAGGTTCGACAAAAAGGCAGGAAAGCCTTTTTGGACGCCGGCATTAGCCGGCGCCCCGCAGGGGTGAGCGCCATGGAAGGCGCGAATCCATCCTCTCGGGCTCATCAGAAGCCCGCCGCGAGCGGGCTTTTCAATATGGCATGTCCGGGGGTAGATTTGCACCTCTTCAGGTTCGACAAAAAGGCAGGAAAGCCTTTTTGGACGCCGGCATTAGCCGGCGCCCCCCCCCGCAGGGGTGAGCGCCATGGAAGGCGCGAATCCATCCTCTCGGGCGGGCAAGCCTCAATCAGCGGGCAGGATCTGCCGGTTGGGCATTTCCTTTATCCGGAAAATAAAGTTGCCAAGTGCCTTTTCGTAATCTGGCTGACTCAAAAGAAATCCACCGTTGTGCCCGCCTTTCATTCTTACGAAAAACTTCGGTTGGTTCGCTGCCTGAAACGCCTTTTCACCAAGAGGAAAGGGGATGATCTCGTCCTGCGGGCTGTGCAGCACCAATACTGGTGATTTGACCTGCTTCAGGTAAGCAGCGGTGTTGAATTGGTAGCGCAGCAGAACCAGCCGGGAAAGTATGGGAAAAAATGAGTGCGCCACGTCTTTTGCGGAGCTGAAGGTGGACTCGAGGATCACTCGTCCCGGCTGGACCTCTGCGGCCAGCCTTGCCGCAACTGCGCCACCGAGGGAGCGCCCGAACAAGATGATGTCTTTGCCGTTGTATCCTTGTTCCTGGGTCAGGTAATTCCATGCTGCCCTGGCGTCCTTGTAGAGTCCGGCTTCGTCCGGTTTTCCCTGGCTCTTGCCATAGCCCCGATAGTCGAAGATAAAGACGTTCAGACCCAGGCGGTGAAAGATCTCCAGCGAATCGCCGCGGTGGGAGATGTTGCCTGCATTCCCGTGAAAAAAGAGCAGAACCTGTTTTGATGCAGGTTGGGGAATGTACCATCCGTGCAGGTTTATGCCATCTTCTGTTTTCAGGGATGCTTCTTCATATTCAAGTCCCCAGTCAGTGGGTGTCTGGCCAAGCGCTGTATAAGGGAAAAAGGTCATCGATGGCTGCTGCAGGTACATGGCGCCGTTCAACAGGGCGAGACCCGAAAGCAGCAACAGGCTGTTTTTTATCAGGCTGGTCATCAATGTGCTCTTCCGCTTTGCATTACTGTGCCAACGCGGCGTGCCTGGGACATGAGGCCTTCCACGCGTATGGCACGCAGGGGGCTGAAGGGAAGGCCGGCGTTGCCCAGCATCCGGGCGACCCAGACGTTGCAGGTGTTGAATAAATGATAGCGCTCGTTGGATAGGTAGAAGCGGCTGTTTCCATAGATACCTGAACCCAGGGGCTGAAGTTTTCCGGTTTCTTCTTTCGCAAAGCTCCCGGCGATCTTGCGCGAGAGTCGCCTGAAGCCATCAATGGGTAACTTGATTCTGATAATCTCGCTGTTGGGAAAATAGGCCGTCACAGGGGTGTTGAAGCCGACAATGTGCAGAACGCTGGTGGTGGGCAGCAGCGCCGCCCTGGCGATGAGTCCAATGCCCGGATCAGGCGTGCGGTAGAAATCCCTGTCGCCCCAGCCCACCTCCAGATAGCGTGAATCAGGAAAATCCTCCAGCACCAGCCAGTCCCCGGCACCGAGATCGGCGCGATGCAGTACGATTCCGGCGTGCCAGCCATGGCTGACCAGGTAGATGGTTTTTGTCGGCGTGTTTGCACCGTGAACGGGAGGATCCTTGACCGCTGCGGTACAGGCGCTGGTGAGGGCTGCGAGAATAAGGATTCCGCTCAGTATCAATCTTCCTCTGCCGGGGAAACGACTCTTGCGGCTTTGGTTCATCCCGGCAGTGGCGCCAATCATGTGGAAAGAACCTGCAGGATATCGTTCCAGGCTTGCGCCAGATTGTTGCGGTTGTAACCGCCGCCGCCCAGTACCAATAGCCGTCGGCAGGGCAAGGTGGACAGCGCCTGGGCGACCATGCGATGTGTCTTCGAGGACAGTTGCAGATGGGTGATGGGGTCTCCTGCAATGCTGTCTGCGCCTGCCTGCAGAATGCAGAATTCCACATCGAATTTGTTCAGGAAATCCCATGCTGCCGGCCAGCGTTTATCAAACAATGCATCATCTGCGTCCGGTGGCAGCGGGATATTCATCTTGTATCCCGTGGCGGCTCCTTTGCCGGTTTCCGCGGCCGTGCCGGTACCCGGGTAGAGAAAACGGCCATCTTCATGGAAATCAACAAAGATGAGTGAAGGATCGTCCTCGAAAGCGTAGAACACCCCGTCGCCATGGTGGGCGTCAATATCGATATAGGCGATACGCTTCAATCCGTGGACAAGTTTCAGGTGCTCGATCACGATTCCACAATCGTTGATTGCGCAAAAACCTGCTGCGCCGGTTCGGCGGGCGTGATGCAGCCCTGCAATGGGCACGAAAGCCTGTGCACATGCCCCGCTCATCAATCGATCTGCAGCATGACACACGGTGCCCGCAACGGTCAGTGATGCTTCCAGCACCCCCCTGAAAGCCGGGGTATCCCCTTCATCCAGATAACTTTTTCCGGCCTGTGTTTTTCCTTTCAGAAGCTGTACATAGGTTGGCGTGTGAAACAATTCCAGCAATTTTGCAGGGGCGGAAACCGGAGGAAGGACGCGGGTGTGATGTGGCAGGCCGCGGCGTTCAAATTCCCGCTGAAACGCACCCATGCGATCGGTGCCGAAAGGATGCTGATCGCCAAAGCCGTAACGCGCCAGTTCCGGCCCGAGATAGACGCAGGTATTGCCCATGAAAAAATACCTCCTTTGGAGGTTGTCGAATTCTTCCGGGCTTCTGTCCCGTGCCTCTCTTCGTGGATGCAATCGCTCCAGAACCCCGGGGAACGCTATTCCTTGACAATCTCCACGGCCTGCACGAAGAGAATACTGGGAAACTCTCTTTTCAGGGTATTGCTGAAGAAGTTCTTCATGGTGACACCCTGGGAATAGCGGATCAGGGCGCCATCAGCTATTGTCTGTTTTTGTGTGGCCACCCAGATTTTCTGGTCTCCCTGCTGTACTTCGATGTAGGTGTAGTTGTTTGTCGGAATAGTGCTGATAACAGTGCCCTCATTGACGAGGGGTTTTCCGCTATTGTCCGGTGATGCATTGATGGGTTGTGGTATGGATGGGTGCCCCTTGGGCAGAGTTTCCGCTATGCCCAGCGTGGAAAAAGCAAATAGCAGGCTGAAAATGATTGTTTTCATAATTGGCTCCATCATTTGTTCATTTTCCTGAAAAGCGTATGCAAAGGGGGCAGGAATTCGATCACTTTTGCAGGAATACTGGATTTTTCAAGCATTCGACTATACCACCATTTTTCGCAGACGAAGTAAGCTTTCCCGGGGATGCTACGGAAGTTATTGCAATGGAAGGAGACTGGGTCTGCCGGGAGCTGCGTCTGTGGATATTCAGGGGAAGGGTGTTTATACTCTTTAGATAGAAAGAACGATAAGCACTGGCAAATGGAATGGTTCGAGATGCCGCATAAACGGAAACCTTGTCTGTTTTGCAAAGGAAGACCTTCGTTTACCACGATACCGATAGGTGGGTCGAGTGATAAAAATAATGATTGTTGGGGGAGGGAGTGGTGGTACGGCGCTTCTGCCGATTTTGCACGAATATCCCGAGATCGAGGTGGTGGGTGTAGCGGATATACGGGATGATGCGCCGGGAGTGCTCCTTGCCAAAAAGCTGGGGATACCCACAGAAAATCGCTATTGCGCCCTGCTGGGGCAGGTGGATGTCGATATTGTTATCGATGTATCCGGCAGCAGGAGTGTCTCGGAAGATCTCTGCGCCAGAATGGCCAAGAAATCCGTCGAACTGATCGAGGGAATCAGTGCAAATCTACTTTTCAAGCTTATCGATGAGCGGAGGACGCGAGAGAAAGAAGCGCTTGGCAGGCTGAGGGAGCAGGAGGCCCTTTACAGGATCGGGATCATGCTGACTTCCTCCGAGAGTGAGGACAAGCTGCTGTCCACCATTCTCGATTGCGCCACCAGCCTGACGCAGACCCCCGCCGGCAGTATCGCGCTCTATGACGATTCCGAGGGCCGCATGGAACTGGTTGCCACGCATGGCTTCAGCAAGAGTATTCCTCTCAAAAACACCTGGGAGATACGGGGAGGTGGCCTGACAGAGTATATTCTCAACGAGAATGCCGTTATTACCATAAAGGATCTCGAAAAGTTTGAAAGAGTCCCTGTTGATGAGCTTTTGAAAGAAGGGCTTCGCTCCCTGATTGCCACCCCGCTGGTTGCAGATAGAAGAATCATTGGCATCCTTTATGTGGATGACTTTGTGCCGCGTGATTTTTCCGCCAAAGAAGAGTCGATTCTTTCCCTGCTGGCCACCCAGGCGGCGATAGCGATAGGGAAGATGCAGCTGTATGAAAAAATGAAAAGGCTTGCAACTACGGATGGGTTGACCGGTCTCTGCAATCACCGGAATTTTGTGAAGGCACTGCGCAAGGAACTTAGACGCTCCAGGCGCTATGGACATCAGCTGTCAGTAATTATTCTCGATGTAGACCACTTCAAGATTTACAACGATACCAACGGGCATCTCAAGGGAAATATTGCACTGAAGAAAGTTACGGCAACCATGAAAGCCGAGATCAGGAACGTGGATACTCTTGCCAGGTATGGAGGGGAGGAGTTCGCCATTATTCTGCCGGAAACGGACAGGACGCAGGCGCTCAATATGGCTACGAGAATGTGCCAGGCCGTAGAACGGGAGAAATTTCCCGGCGAGGAGACGCAGCCGCAGCATGTGCTGACGATCAGTGCGGGCGTCGCAACTTTTCCCGCTGATGCTGAAACAGAGGAGGAGCTTCTTGAAAAAGCCGACAGCGCGCTTTATACCGCAAAACATGCCGGGAGAAATCAGGCGGTTCTCTATCAGGGTGAGTGATCCATCAGTGCGGCTGGTTCATGCGCTTTGGAAAGTCAGGCTTTTCTCCTTGCCGTTATTTGGGGATGGAAACCGTTGGATCAGCTGATCGGCATTGTCGCCGTTGTCATTTCCAGCTTTGTACTGATTGATCGCTACGGCATTCCGGATGCAGGCACTGCGTTGGGCTATTTCCTGTTTGGGGTGTTGTTCGTCACTCTGGGCGTATTCATTGGAAAAATGCTCGATGCCAGCACGCTTCATTTGCTGATACTTGCGCAGTGGAATGTGAATATCTCTTTGATGGTCATCGGTTATTCGACCATCGTTGCAGCATTGACTGGTTGGGGTAGCGCAATTTTCCGGATTTGCAAATCTCGATAGGGTGCCGCGAGTCATTCGATTTTCATCACATTGGCGCAGCGCGCTAGAATTTTCAACAACTTGTATGTTGCATAAGGGCGTGTGGCCATTTTCAACCCCCTGTTAAGGGTTCTGGCCTCGGTAATTGCTCCTGTATCTGCGCTACCTCCATCCGCCCATGGGTGGTTCGTGCGCCAGGATGACAACTTGTTCAAAGGGGCCATAAGGAATGGGCAAAAAAAGCCCGGGTGGAGAACCCGGGGCAAAGTAAGGGGTCGAACAAAAAAAGAGTTACATCATCAAGGGTGCTCGGATCGAGTTGTGAACCGGCGTTTTACGCACGATTCGCCTCGTCCGGATCTGGATATCCCTAATTCGGCTATTGCATGTGATTTCTTATGTCTTCTCCAGGATCAGGCAAGCCGGCGATACGCCAGACTTCGGCGCAGCTGCCGAACAGTTTCTTGAATTCTTCGCGCTCCAGCCCGCTGCCACGGCAGAGATTACGTATTGGCGGGATGGCGCCAAGCCGTAGGTAGCGGTCACGGATAAAGAGTATTGCCTGCCAGTGTTTTTTCTGCAAAGAGCCAATTCCATCGTGCATGGCGATGGCTGCAGCAACTTCCTCAGTCCAGTCCTGGGGATCCAGCAGAAAGCCGTACTCGTCGAATTGGAGTGAATCCAGCAAATTCCCGGCATTGAATGTCGGGCGTCCTTTTTCAAGTGGAATCATGTTTTTCATATTGTGCCTATTGCTTGTTTCGAGATCTTTTGCCAGCGGCAACAATAATACGACTGCTGCGCCCATAGAAATAGTATTTTGGCCTATAGATAGTACTAATTGTTATCAGTGGTGGAAAACTCCTGTATTTTCAGTAAATAACCATTTGCATCCCAATCAGCAGCAGGGCAACGGCAAGGACTCTTCGTACATACTGCTCGGGCAGGCGGGTACCCAGTTTTGCTCCCAGCCATACGCCGGGTGCGGCTCCCAACACCAGGCTGCCAAGCAATGGGAAATCGACATTACCCAGTTGCCAATGCCCCAGTGCGGCGACACCAACCAGAGGAACCGCATGCATCAGATCCGTTCCCACGACAGAAATGGCCGGCAATAGTGGGTACAGCAGTATCAGCACGGCGGCGCCGACCGCCCCCGAGCCTATGGAACTCAGGGTAACCAGAAAGCCGAGCAATGCGCCCATCAGGATGGTCAGATATCCGGTGTGCCGGGTATTGTCCAGGGGATATTTTTTTTTCCGTTTCTTGTTGTTTTTCCGCAAGGAGAGCAACATGGCTGAGGCAGTCAATACCAGCATTACCCCCACAATGTCACGGATCAGCCATTGATAGTCTATGTTGTGTTCATCGAGGGATTTGAGCATGACCATGCAGGCAAGAGATGCAGGAATGCTGCCCAGCGCAAGTCGGCCGACAATGCCCCAGTTTACCGTTCCTTTGATGTGGTGCAGCCAGGCGCCAATGCTTTTGCTGAACAGGGCGTACACCAAATCTGTGCCAATGGCGATGGCGGGGCTGATGCCATAGTGAATCAGAAATGGTGTCATCAGGGCGCCTCCGCCTACCCCGCACAGGCCGATGACCCCACCTACGGCAAAACCGGCAAATACCAATGTCGGATCCATTTACCAATCTCTGCATCGTTTGGCGCATTGCCGGAAATCTTCTTTCACATCGATGCACGGGAAGCGAGATCGGGCTGCTGGCTGGGCGCTTGCAAAATACGGCAGCTGCTGCGGGCCGCTTCCACCCACTCGTTGGTTTTTTGCAAAAGATCGGGAAAAAGGATCTCGTCCGGGTCATCGGGGAAGTCGCCCAGCGCCTTTTCCAGCTTCGCAAAGCCTGCTGCCAGGGCATCGTCTTTCTCCGTCAGTGATCTGGCCAGGTCGGGGGCCAGGGTTTCCGGTGTTTCGTCCTTGCCTCCCGAGGCCAGCAGCAGGGCGCGACCGACAAGCTGCAGCCGGTTGCGAAGGCATTCGCTTGCTTCCACATATTTCTGCTTGGTGAGAAATGCCTGGGCCAGGGTGGATTCATACGCGGCGCTGAGGAGTAACTGGTCAGCCGGGTTTGCCTGGCTGCCTGCACATTCGCCCATGCCGGCGGCGGTTACCCGGAAAATCGTACTGTCGCCCTGATCGCGGGAGAGGAAGGGGATTTCGCTCTTGCCCACTGTGGTCAGGCTTTCCAGCAGAGTATGGAAATAGCTTTTGCCCTTGCGCCTGCTCCAGGCAGGGAAGCTTTCGCCATTGCTGCGTTGGGCCAGCCAGGCCTCCCGGATCTGCCGGATTGCTGCAGGTGTGCGCACTGCTGGAATATCCGGCCCGGCAACGCCCAATTCCTCACCACCTCCCAGCCGCAAGGCGTAGGATGGCACCATCTGGCCATGATGGCGCCGCGCCTTTCCAATCAGACCGATATCCGATACTTCTGCGCCGGCGCAGCCATTGTGGCAGCCGTTGATACCCAGCCGCAGGCCGGGGGCTGTGCCTGCCAATGATCTGGCCATTCGTCTTGATGTGGTAATGCCGAGAGGGCAGGTTTCGATGCCGGGGCAGCTGACCACGTCATCACCACCTCCGGGAAGGCCCAGTCGCAGTGCTGCCAGTTTTTCCAGGCAGGTTTCGAGGCGTGCTTCTGATACACCCAGCAATACCAGGTTCTGTGCCTGGGTGGTGCGCAGCCTGGCTGCATCTCCATCGTCGAGGAGTTGGGCAAGCCCCCGGAGTTGTTCCGGGTTGATTGTGCCGCCCAGCAGATTGACCGGCACCACAAGACCGCTGTTGTTGTCCCAGGCCATAGGGGCTGGAACGGTCAGGCATGCGGGATTCTGCCCGTTCCAGTCCGTGCCGGCCTCCGGGCTGGTGTGCCAATCTCCAATGGGGGCGCTGGAGGTATCAAAGGCGGAGCGGGTGCGAGCGAACTCGGTTTGGAATTTTTGCTGCAGTTCTTCCACCCCGAATCGATCAATGAGGAATTTAAGGCGCGAGCGGGTTCTTCTGCTTCGGTCGGAATACTTGTCATGCAGCACCACCACGGCTTCAATCGCCGGCAGCAGGTCAGACTCCTTGATGAATTCTTCCAGGACAATGGCCAGACGTGGTTTGGCGCCAAGTCCGCCGCCTGCCAGAACCTTGAACCCCGGGTAGCCATCGGTGTCCTGGGTGGGGATGAACGCCAGGTCATGGGTGTTGCCCCGGGCGCAGTCCCGGGCGCAGCCGGAAAAAGCGATTTTGACCTTTCTTGGCAGGGATTGGGTAAGAGGATGATGGAGAAAATAACGGGAAACCGCTGTAGCGTAAGGCTCCACGTCCACAAGCTCATGGGGGCAGGCGCCAGCCAGGGTGCAGGTGGTTACGTTGCGTATGGTGTTCCCACCGGCTTCACGGGTGGTGACGCCATGTTGGGCCAGCAGGCGCAGCAGTGCCGGGGTGTCGTCCAGTGCGATGTGGTAGAGCTGAATGTCCTGGCGGGTGGTGATGTGTGCATCGCCCATCTGCGTATAGATTTGCACCGCCTCTGCCAACCCCCGCAGCTGGGTGGCGTCCAGGTTGCCGCCGGGAAGCTTGGTTCGCAGCATGTACCAGCCCTCCTGGCGTTGGGCATAGATTCCCCTGAGCAGGCGCTCGCTGACAAAGCTGTGGGAGTCCAGGTTTCCCTCCTGAAAATCTGCCAGCAAGGTTTCGTAGTGATTGATATCTGAATGGTCAACAAAAGGGGTGATCTGATTCATAGTGGTTCTCATCCTATATATAGTCCAGTTCTGGAAAGCGTTCCGCCAGGTCAAGCGCCACCTCGGTTGTGGAAGCCCTGGCTTGCAGAACTTCCCGCTTGAGGCGCAGGAAGGAGTCGTAGATGCGCTCGTTGCCGCCCTTGTCCCGGACGATGAAGAAAGGCGCCCGGCTGACCTGGTGCCGGGCAGCCAGGCGCATTCCCTCACTGTCGGGGTTGCGAGGATCTGCAGTCACGATATGGTCGATATGCTGCAGCAGTCCGTCGCGCTGCAAACGCTCGTACACTTCTCTGCATTTCCGGCACGGGGCGCCATCCGCCAGAATCTTTTTCACCATGATGATGTGGGTAGTCATGCGACCTCCGCAGGCTTGGGACGGCTGGGTTCCGGGGTGGCTACATGCAGGCCGCAGTCTTTCATGGCTTCTTCCTCCCACCACCAGCGTCCTGCGCGTTCATGTTGGTTGGGCAGGGTTGTGCGGGTGCAGGGCTCGCAGCCGATGCTGATATAGCCACTGCGGTGTAGCTCATTGAAAGGCACGTTGTTGTCGCGGATGTACTCCCACACCTGGGCGGAAGACCAGTTGGCCAAGGGATTGAACTTCACCAGAGTGTGCTCCGGAGTGGAAAAGGCCGTATCTTCCTGCACCACAGGTACCGAGGCGCGAACGGGTGTCTGGTCATGGCGCAGCCCGGTAATCCAGGCGTCCACAGTTGCCAGTTTGCGGCGCAAAGGGGCGACCTTGCGGATTGCGCAGCATTCCTTGTGCCCATCCTGATAAAAGCTGAACAAGCCTTTCGTGCGTACCAGCTGCTCCAGCTCGCGACTGTCGGGGCTGAGAAGTTCAAGCTGGATGCCATAATGGTTCCGCACTTCTTCAAGAAAGCGGTAGGTTTCCGGGTGCAGGCGCCCGGTATCCAGGGAAAACACCTGTATGTCCTTGCGGATGCGCAGGGCCATGTCGACGAGGACAATATCCTCGGCACCGCTGAAAGAGATGACGCTGTTAGGGAAATGCTCCAGCGCAACCCGGAGTATTTCGACGGGATCGTTTTGTTCCTGGTGAGTTGCCAGTTGCTCAATGTTCAGGTTCGTGCTCATGGATGACCTCTGCCCGCAGGCGCTTTGAATTGATGTACCGGCGGCAAGCAACCAAGCAATGCCGTGGTGTTGTGAGCAGACAGTAACAAGAGATATGTGATGACAAAAAATACTTTATAGGCATATAATTATTCTGATGGGTTATATCCTGCCCGTTGCCACAGCGATCTCACCAATCAAACCCCATGAGGTATCATGCCTTTTTCACTGGATGTAATGCCGGGTCAATAAAATGAAACTCCAGCAGCTTCGCTATATCCTGGAGGTCGAGCGCCGTGGCCTGAACGTGTCGGCTGCCGCCGAGGCGTTGTTTACTTCTCAGCCCGGGGTGAGCCGCCAGATCCGCGAGTTGGAGGGGGAGCTGGGAGTCAGGGTCTTCGAGCGTGCCGGAAGACAATTGACCCGGGTTACGCCCGCCGGGCGCACCATCTTGGATCTGGCTGCCAAGGTTATGGGTGAGGTTGCCAACATCCAGCAGGTTGGCAGGGAATATGGCGATCCTGGACACGGGGTGCTCTCTCTGGCCACAACCCATACCCAGGCGCGGTACAGACTTCCACAGGTGATCAGGAAATTCATTGGTCGCTATCCCGGCGTGCGGCTCAATATTCAGCAGGGTACGCCCATGCAGATTGCCCAGATGACCGTGGGTGGTGATGTGGATTGCTGCATTGCCACCGAAGCCGTGGAGCTTTTCGAAGAGCTGGTGATGCTTCCCTGCTACCGCTGGGATCGCTGTATTCTTACTCCTTGCGACCATCCTTTGCGGGAAGAGGAAAGTCTGACCCTGGAAACCCTGGCTGAGTACCCTATCATTACCTATGTGTTTGGCTTCACGGGGCGTTCCGCGCTGGATAAATCTTTCCAGAAGGTCGGGATCACGCCCAATGTGGTGTTGACCGCTGCTGATGCCGACGTGATCAAAACCTATGTTCGTTTAGGGCTTGGTGTGGGCATTGTGGCCAAAATGGCTTATGACCCCAAGGTCGATACCGACCTTTGCGCCCTGGATGCCGGCCATTTGTTTGAGAGCAGCGTCACCAGGTTCGGCTTGCGCCGGAATTCCATCCTGCCTGGCTATCTGTACGATTTTATCGAACTGTTTGCTCCGCACCTGAAGCGGGAGCTGGTGGAAAAAGCGCTGTCTGCTGGCAATGCAAAGGAGGTGAGCCGTTTGTTTGAGGATGTTCCCCTGTATTCGTGAGGGGTCGTGGCAGAAACTCTTTTCCCCTGTGAGTAACGGGTAAACGGCCAACGTCTTGCCGGAAGTAAAAAACAACAGCTTTTACCCCCTTTTGTATTGCCCCCTGATCAGCTAAGGTTAGTACTCCTCGCAGCTTGTAGGAGACTATGTGCTTTCAAACTACCTCGATAACCTGAAAATACGGCATAAACTCCTGTTGTTGCTGATTTTCCCGTTTACCATTTTGATGCTCTTCACCGGTTACGGGGTGGCGCAGAAATGGCATCAATGGGGCGAGGCAAGACAGATGCAGGACCTGTATGAGGCTGCCCTTGATTTTTCTGATGTTATTCATGCGTTGCAAAAGGAGCGGGGGCTTTCCGCCGGTTACCTGGGGAGTAAGGGAGGCAAGTTTCGCGAAGAGTTGAGTCAGCAGCGGATGGAAACCGATCGGCTTGTCCGGGAAACGAGGTTTTTTGATCCTCAAAGCTCTTTGCTGGACGGTAAATTTGGTCGTATCGGGGGCGATGTGTCCAGCTTCGTTGATACGCTAGAGTATTTGCCGATCCTGCGAGGTCATGTGGATGATGGTAGGGCGGAGGGCATCTTCGAGCATTATTCCACCATCATAGCCAATGCCATCAATTTAATTGAAAACATCGGAGTGATTACCGAAGATGCCATCCTGGCCAGAAATGACCAGATTTACGGCATCCTTCTAAGGTTACAGGAGTTTGCCAGCCGTGAACGGGGGCTGGTCAATGCGCTGCTTTCCTCCGGAAAGATCGAGCATGCGCTGATTTCGCGGGTGATCTTTATCCTGGCAGAGCAGGATTCCCTGCGCAAACGCTTCAGACACGTTACGGCTGCAACCAACCTGGCTGCGCAAATGGAGAGCCTGCAGGCTGATCCGGTCAATGTCCACATGCGGCATATGCGTGAGGCCTTATCCTCGAAAATGAAAAAACTGGATACCCTGGATCAGATGGCCTCTGTTCTTGGCTATGGCGGTCTGGTTCATCAGTTCAAGGATTACGTCATCCGCGGAAAGGAAACCTGCAAGGCCGGATTCTTGCAACATTATGCCCAGGTGCAGGAATATCTGGATTATTTTCTCACCATACCCAACCTGACGGAAAGTGAGCTGGCGGATATCGAAGTAATCAAGGCCACTATTGAAAAGTACCATTTTTTTCTTCCCGTTATTGAGCAAATGCATGAGGAAGGCGCTACTGTCAGCCAGATAGATAGCGCCGTCAGGGTTGATGATGCTTCCGCCGTTGCCGCCATCGAAAGTCTGCGCACCGGGGTGCCGGCGATTGGTGCCGGTGACTGGTTTCGTTCTGCCACAAATGCCATTAATCTGCTGAAAACCGCCAGCGATACCGTCAGGCAGCAAAGCCTGCTGTACATCGAACAAAAAACCGGAAGGACACTTTTCGCCCTGGCCAGCTATGCCTTGCTGGCCGCAGTTGTTGCGCTGCTGTCGTTTTACCTGGGTGTCATGATTGCGCGGCGCCTGACCACAGGCACATTGGCCATTTCACAGGCGCTGCAGCGGGTGGAAGACAGTGGGGATTTCAGCGGCCATATCCAGGTGTATGGCAATGATGAAATTGCGGTCATGGGCCGCTCTTTCAACAGCCTGATAGAGGAAAGGCGTGCGGCAGAAAGAAAGCTGCATCTTGTGTTCAGGGTTTTTGACAGCACCGCTGACGGCATTGTGGTTACCGATTCTGAACAAAGGATTATTCTGGTGAATCGGGCGACAACCATGATTACCGGATTTTCCGAGGAAGAGTTGGTAGGAAAAACGCCGCGGGTATTGAGTTCTGGCCGTCATGATCAGGATTTTTACCAGGCCATGTGGAAGACTATCGCAGAAAAGGGATCCTGGCAGGGCGACATCTGGAATCGGCGCAAGAATGGAGAGGTCTATCCACAGTGGCAGAACATCAGTGAGGTACGGGATGAGCAGGGGCGTTTGCTCAACTATATTTCCGTATTTTCTGACATCAGCACCATTATGCAGTCCCAGGCACAACTGGAACACTTGGCCCATCATGATCCCCTGACCGGCTTGCCGAATCGCCTGCTGCTGGATCAGCATCTTGCCCAGGGGCTGGAGCGGGCGTATCGCCAGCATCAGTTGATGGCGGTATTATTTCTCGATCTGGATCGTTTCAAGAACGTCAATGACTCGCTGGGGCATCTGGCCGGGGACGCCCTCCTGAAGCAGGTTTCCCAGCGTCTGAAGCAGCTGATCCGGGCTGAGGATCTGATCGCCCGCCTGGGGGGGGACGAGTTCGCCATTGTTCTGGAATCTCCTACGGATGCGTTGAGCGTCGGATTGGTTGCGCAGAAATGTATCGATGCGTTTGCCGAACCCTTCATGATCAATAATAGTGTTGTATACGTCAGCACCAGTATCGGCATCAGCATTTTTCCGGATGACGGAGCAGAGCCTGCTGACCTGATCAAACATGCTGACACCGCCATGTACTATGTCAAGGAATGCGGCAGAAATGCGTTTCAATTCTACAACAGGCAGATGACCGAGCAAGCGGTGCATCGTCTGACGGTAGAGAATGAGCTGCGTGAAGCCATCAATAACGAAGACTTCACCCTCTATTACCAGCCGCAGGTTTCTCTGGCCAGTGGTCGGATTATTGGTGCAGAGGTGCTGATCCGCTGGCAGAAAGCAACGGGTGAGTTCGTTGCGCCGGATACTTTTGTGCCGGTTGCGGAAGAATCCGGCCTGATCGAGTATATCGACCGCTGGGTGCTGCAGAAAGCATGCTCAGAGGTGGTTCAATGGCAGGAAGAAGGAGTTTCCCTGGGTTTTGTGGCTGTCAATATATCCGGTTTTTCTATCGAGCATGGCCTGCTGATCGAGATGGTGGAAAATGCCCTGCAGCAAAGCCGGATGGCCCCGGATCGTCTGGAGCTTGAAATCACAGAAGGCTATTTGATGGAGCACAAGGATGCGGCGGTGAAAACGATCGAAGAGCTGCGCAAACGTGGAGTGATGTTTTCCATTGATGATTTTGGAACCGGCTACTCCTCACTGAGCTACCTGAAAACCCTGCCGGTGAACAAGCTGAAGATTGACCGTTCCTTCATACGGGATATTCAGAGCAATGAATATGACAAGGCCATCGCCATGTCGGTGATTGCATTGGGGCACAGTATCCAGATGGAAGTGATTGCCGAAGGCGTGGAGACGGAAGGGCAGGCAAATATTCTTTCTGCATTGGGGTGTGATTCCGTCCAGGGTTACTTCTATAGCAAGCCGGTGCCGGGAGATGCTTTTATTGAACTGCTGAAAAAACAACAGTAACCCTGCTTGCAGGATCATGTTCTTATCGCTAGTCCGGGCCTGTTAAGCTATGAAAATTGCTAGACAAATCCTCTTTAGCATGATATTTATCAACATACATACCGCATAAAGGGTATGTGTCGTCGCAGTCAAGTCAGGGAAAACGAGACGAAGACAGGTGGTTTCCATCAAATAAATGGTAGGGACATCGCTTGTAGCCTGGAGAACAGGGATTGTCTCTGAACGTAGCGTACCTCCGTATCAATCAAAAAAACAATAGCTTGGGGTGGGCATTGCGCCTGATTAACACTATGGACTTATCCAGCACTCGAAAGTTCAACCGTCGCCCTAAACGGGTGATTTTTCTTCTTGCCACCGTTGTGGGGCTGTCAGTATCAGCTACTGCTCATGCGGGAATTGTGGGGAGCGCTCACGATTTCAGCGTATTTGGCTGGTCGAACGGCGAGATATGTACGGTCTGTCATACGCCCCACAATGCGATTGGTGCTGAAAGTGCTCCGCTGTGGGGGCATACGCTCTCCACAGCAGCCTATCAAGTCTATCAAAGCGTGTATTCCGCCCCCAGAGATACGATTTATGCACAGGGGGTGATTCATTCCCCCGGGCCGGAATCAATCGTGTGCCTGTCCTGCCATGATGGCACTATCGCCGTGGATTCGTTCGGCGGCAATGTTGGGAGTTCCTATGTTTCTGGTGCGAAACTGATCGGTACCGATTTGAGAGATGACCATCCCATCGGGGTAGAGTGGTCTCACCAGGTCGTATGGAAAAATACAACGGCAAATTGCACCAAATGCCATATTAATATCCCGATGCCGTTCGACAAAATGCCGCTGCCGTTTTTTAAAGGAACCGGCGTGGCGCGTATGGAATGCTCCACTTGTCATGATCCCCACAACGGTGATTCCAATGAAATGCTGTTGAGAAAATCCAATGTAGGCTCCAGTTTATGCCTGCATTGTCACGATCAGTAATAAATAAACCCCTGTTTTTGCAGGGGTAGTTTGTTACTGGTTCTGAGAAATACTTATTCCTTGACGACCTCCACGGTCTGGACGAAGAGTATGCGCGGGAATTCCCTTTTCAGCGTGTCGCTGTAGAAGTTGTCCATGGAAACCCCCTGGCCATAACGGATCTTGGCGCCGTCAGGCAGCACCATCTTCTGCGCGGCCAGCCAGATTTTTTCCTTGCCCTTTTTCGTTTCAATATAAGTGTAGTGTTCTGTTTGTACAGTGCTGACAACAGTGCCTTCATTGGCGAGATCCTTGTTGCCAGCATTTGGTGATGTATCAATGGCTTGTTGTATGGTCGGGTGCCCGTCGGGCAGTTTTTCCGCCATGGCTGGTGCGGAAAAAGCGAGTAGCAGGCTAAAGATGATGATCGTTTTCATTGTTGGCTCCATCATTTTGATCATTTTATTTATTGCCCTGGAAGGCAAGCGGGTTTGATTGCTCGTGCAGGGCGGTTTCAGGGTGAATAAATACATGTAGTATCAGGGGTTCATGGGGTTTTCTGCAAGGGTTGCCACCATGTCGTTGTTCGCCAGGCTTAACAAGCAAGAAAAAAATAAGGAATTGTGGATTCAGCCCACCATTGCCGGACAGATCAGGAATCACCCGATGATACTACTCCTTATATAGAAAGTAATCTTTCCTGGAAGTTCGGCCATGGAAGTATTTGTAGCGAAAAATTCCGTCTGCGCCGTGGCAATCTGCACATACGATATTTTCGCTGGAAGCATTGCGCAGGAAGCTGTTGGTCGCATCGCCTTCAATATTTGTTCCTTTTCCTTCCTTTGGTTTGCCGGGATCCCAGATATGGGGGTTGTGGCAACTGGCACAGGCGATCGTTCCGGCGATGGTTCTGTTTCCCCGATGGTTGAATACGGGTATAGCGGGAAGATGCCGGCGCTCTGAAGCGGGCGCACGGGCAGTATTTGACCAGACAACTATCTGAGGTGGATGGCTGAGCCGTTCGGGGGTTTTGTCTCCTGCACTGCCACCTGCTTTGTGGCAGCCAAGGCAAAGCCCTTCCTGCTTGTTACCAGGCGCTGCCGGGCGCCCCCAAAGTGCGAGGCCGGATATGGCATTGTGAATGCTGTGGCACTGGCCGCAGACGCCGGATTGTTTTACCGTCTGGTTCTTATTGTTCTTTGCAGTGGCAGCAGTTACATTTAGATCGTGATCTGTGCCGCGCACAAAGCGCTTGTTGCGGTGGCAGTCCACGCACAAGGATGAGTTTGGCGCAGCTGGTTTGCGCAGGAAGCTGGTTGTCGCATCACCTTCTGCTTTCGGGTCTGCGCCAGCGGTAGAGTATGGTTTCCTGGGATCCCATTGATGAGGGTCGTGGCAGGTGGCGCAATCGATCTTGCCCTTGGTATGGCGCTTTCCTGATTTGTCGAACAGCGGCAGCCTGGTTTTTCCTGCAACATTTTTCAGGCTGCGCTGCAAAGGGTGGCTGTGTTTGCCGGTCAGTTTCTTTTCCGCCACGCCGCCTTCCACATGGCAGGTGGTGCAGAGTGATTGTACTGCGCCTTCGCCTTTGCGTTTGCGGACAGGCATCATCACAGCGCCCCGGCCGTTATGTGCCCGGTGGCAGGATCCGCAGGCTCCCTGATCCAGGTTTTTCTGCACCATGGGATCTTTTTGCAGTTTTTTCTTCTTGGACTCTTTCAGCTTGTGTTTCGATTGCAAAAGAGTTCGTTTGTCCACATGGCAATTGATGCACAAGGCGCTGTTGGTGCCTTGTGCGATACGCAAGAAGCTGGATTGCCCATCTCCCTCTTCCTTGAATTGGTTCTTGTTTTTCTTCTTTTTCTTGCGGGTGCTCCAGACGTGGGGATCGTGACAGGTCAGGCACGCCACCCTGGTGCCGTCTTCAGATTGCTGCCCATGTTCATCCAGCAAGGGCAGGGATTTGAGTGTCCCTTTCTTTGTTCCAGGGCTGTTCCAGCCATCCTTGCCCGGCTTGATGCCCAGCTCAGTGATGGATACGTCAAGAGGGTGGCTATGATTTCCTACCAGTTTTTTCTTGGCCAGTCCGTCTTTGTTGTGGCAGCTTTTGCATACGCCAGAGATCCTGTCATTCTTGTCGATGGCCTTGCCGCCCCACAAAGGCGCTGCCGGATCTGCGTCATGCAGTACATGGCAGCCAAGGCAGGTGCCATATTCAGAGACTTTTTCACCCTTGCTGTTCTTTGCTTCAGGGGCAATCAGGCCGTAATCGTGCTTGGTTCCCACAATTTGTGCCTTGTCTGCATGACAGTTGCTGCATAGCCATGCCTTGCGGTTGTCCACTACCATCAGCGGTTTGCTGCGTGCAGCATGTGGTGCGTGGCAGGTCTGGCAGATGATTTCCCGTTTCTTGCCGAAGATGCCGCCCACGGCCGCGAGTCGTTCCGGTATCTCATCCAGTACTTCCAGCACTGGATGATTAATGCCTTTCTTCTTTTCTGCATACCGTTCATGGCAGGCCATACACATACTGGATTCTACGTTGGGAACCCGAAGAAATATGGCGGATTCCTGCTGCTTCCATGACAAGCCATGGGCGCTGTGGCAGGTGCCGCAATAGACTTTTCCTTCGTCATTAAGTGGAAAAACGGTTTTCCCCTCCCTTTTGGGCAGAACAACCTTGTCTGATGGTTCCATCCCTACCGGATGATTATGCCGTCCCTCAAGCCACAGTGGTCTTGAATCGAGGGCAAAGCCGTCGTGGCAGGAAAAACACATTCTTTCCGTGCTGACGACATCCTGCTTTCCGCTTTTTTGCATGGGTCGGGGGTCGTAGGGAACCAGAGTGGCAACATCATCCTTTTTGAAATCGGACATCCATGCGATATGGCAGGTAGCGCATTCCCGTTTTTCGGCAACAACACGCGCAGCTTCGGTCGCGCCTGCCAGGGAAAAGAGCAGTATTGCCGCAAGCAGCAGCCGCTGCCAGTTGCAGGCAAAGATGCCACCAGGCCGTATGTGCGGCAAATCCATTATGTAATCACCGCTCAAGCCACAGAACACTCACGCGATTGGCGAGCATTTCTGAGACGTACAGCCGTCTCTTGCCATCAGTGGCCAAGCCGGTGGGCGTGTCAAAGTAGCCGATATCCCCTTTGTTTCCCAGAACTGCCTGAAAGCGGGTGTCGGGATTGAAAGCCTGGACGACCCCGAGATAGCTGTCGCTGACAAAGATCATGCCATCTTCCCGAATGGTGACTCCCTTCGGGCGGAACAGCTTTCCCGGCGTTATACCCCAGGAGCCGACTGTTGCCAGTATTTTTCCGGAAAAGTCGAATACCTGGACTCTTGAATTGAAAACGTCCACCACATATACGTCATCGTGTGTTCCAACCGCTATTGCTGCGGGGTAGCGAAAATCTCCGAGATTGCTTCCGGGCTTGCCCCAAACCAGATCGGATCTGCCTTTGTTGTTGTACACAAACACCCGGTGTATGGGGGCACTGATTGTGACATAGAGATGTTTTTCGTCATCGCCCAGAACGACATCCACGGGAGAAGCATGTTGTTTTCCTACGCGTGTAGCGATGGATTTGAGAAAATTTCCGTCGGCATCAAATACCTGTATCCGGTGGTTGCCCCTGTCCGCCACCAGCACGCTGCCATCCGATGCGGTAGTAATACCAACGGGAGCAAGTAGCTGGCCTTCCCCTTCCCCTGGAGAGCCGAACGCGAAAAGATAGGCGCCATCTTCCGCAAAAACCAGAATGCGGTTGTTGCCACTGTCTACAACATACACCTGCCCCTTGGTGCCTATGGCGACATCTGTTGGCATGACCATGGGGTTATCAGGCGGGCCGGTAAGCTCTTGAATCTTTTTGAAGTCCATCAGCGACTTGGGCTTTGCGGGTGCGATCCCTGGAATCGGCTGGGGCAGCCGGGGTTTTTCCAGGGTCTCTTCTGGCACACCAAAGCCTTCAGGCGCTACTGGGAGCTCCTCGGATGCTGCAACCGAAAAGGCGGGAAAGATCAGCAACAAAAAGATCCTTTCCCACCGCATCAACCATTCATTCACGGCGCCCAGATTCCAAAGTAGCATTCAACCAATGTGTATATCAATAAAATAAATACTATCACATTAGCACTGGATAATCCCTACCTGGAATCTCCCGGAAGAGGTTCTTTTTCAGGGCGCTCCCGGCAATTCTGCCAGCATGGATTTGTGCCGGAGAGAATCAGAAAAAAATGAAGACCGCAGTACATGGCGCACTATTTTGCGCCCATATCAGTCTGGGTTGGTGCTATCCTTCAGGAATTCAACAGCGGGCTTCTTTGTGCTGGATTTTTCTTCCGGCTTCACATGATCAAAGCCGCCGCCTCTGAGAAATTCCGGAATATAAAAGTCCTGGTATTTCTTTATCATTCCGACTACTTCCGTGCTGGTAAGCTCGTGAAGGCGGCGTTTTGGGTAGCCCACCTCGGAAAATGGAAGGTATGGTTGCTCTTTGGCAGTATGACAACCTTCACATAGCAGTGGCTCTGCATTTACATTCCTGTGCAGGACTTTTTTCATTTTTGATTTCTGGGTGTCGTTCAGGCGCTCTTCTTCCTGCAGGTATTTATTGACGAATGCCAGCTCTTTGGCGCCATTGAGAAAACGGAACTGCCCGTTGCTGTTGATCGTGCCTGGCCCAAGCTTTGCTGAGTAGTTCCCATACATTGCTTCCTTCAGTGTGTTCAGCGCTGGCGGGTTGGCGATTACCTTTCCGGTTTCCTTGTCGTACCATTTGAATACCCATGGGCCCTCTCCAGCTGCTTCAGGGCGTACATGGCAGGTTTCACAGGCCAGGTAGAAAGCATGCATGTTAAGGAATGCGCGAATGGTTTTTGCCTGGTCATGGGGAACAGCACCATGGCAGCGCATGCAGACGCTGTTACTGTCTGGTTCGACTTTCATGCCTACATGGTGGAAGTGGCCCTGCACATACTGTTCTTCGATAATCATGTACCCCAGGTCGGTGGTGGCAGTTTGTTGCTGCTCTTTCAACGACTTCAGAAAGGCCTTTTCCTCGTCGGTGGTTCCTTCCCCGTAAAACGATGCCAGATCCGGGGCTGCGTCAGCTTCGCTCTTGTCCCCATGTCCAAAAATCACCGGGTAGAGGAAGAAGCCATACCAGACGGTGAACGCCATCAGGGCGAGGATGTAAAGGGTGCGGATAAATTTCTTCAGTGCTTTTAACACATTAGCCACCTTGCTGCTCAATGATGTTGGGGCTTGATTTCATGTTCCAGGCCTTCTTCTTTCATGGTTTGTAAGTATTCATCATAGTGTTCATGGATCATGTCTGCTTCGGGCAGATATCCCGTCAGAAATACAGTGCCAAGGGGGAATTTCTCAGGCGCATAGTGGACGTTGTACCAGTGAACGAAGAACAGGAAGAGGGCAGCGAGGAGCGCTTCATCCGTGTGCATGATGTAGAAGGCGTTCAATACGATGCCGGGCAAATATTGGCTGACTTCATCGCGATACCACAGCGCCAGGCCGGCCGGACCAAGGATGGGAATACCCCAGTAGGGAGCGAAATAGTCGAATTTCTCCTTCCAGGAAATGCGGTCATAGCGTGGTGGACGGTTGGTGAAATAGAGCAGGTACTTGAACATGTTAACTATGTCCCTGCCATCCTTCCCATTAGGGATCATTTCCTGGGAGAAAAATTCCTTGACCAGGTTGCCTGCGGTAACACGTTTTTCCCGGATCAGTTTTCCCACCCTGTTTTTGAAGAACAGGTAGATCCAGTATCCGGTGTGGAACAGGAATAGCGCCAGCAGGATCAATCCGGTGATCCTGTGGATGTAGGGGGCTACTTCGATGCCGCCGAAAAATTCGTACAGCGGTTTGGCCCAGGGCTGATCGTAATAGCGTAACGGGAACCCGGTGAGAGCCAAAGTGATCACCGTAGTGAACAGAATGACGTGCTGCACTCTCTGAACCAGAGAAAACCGGAAGAAATAGCGCTTACCATTTCGAATGGCGATCTTGGGATATTTTTGCATGATAGTAGACTTCTGTTACTGGTTGCCAGACGATGTTTTGCTTGCCGCTTCAGGTTGCTTGATAAACGAGAATTTCGGGAACAGGCGGCGCAGCAATTCCAGGAAAATCAGGATAACGAAAAAGTACAGCACTGCTGCCATCAAAAACTTGAAGAATGTAAGCATGTAAGATTGCAGCGGATATTTCTCTGGATCGTCATAGTCAACATGGACTTGATAGCCGGCAATGTTTTCGCCAGCTTTGGCGTGACATTCCGAGCTTCGGCAGGTTTGCGCAACATTCTTCGGGTTGGTTGCCGAGGTGGGCGAGTCCTTACTCTCGATGGAGTGGACGCTCTCTCCATAGACCACATGACAGTCGATGCAATCCGGTGTGTCTTCCGAACCGAAATACGCCGCCTTTCCATGAAAAGTTTCCCAGTAGGATGCGACCACATTGCCTTGCAGCCCATGGCGTTCCTGGAGCTCCTCGTCCCCGTGGCATTTGGCGCATATGCCCGCGATTTCCTTGGAAACCCGGAGTTTTTGCAGGCGGGAAGTAACATGGGCATAGAAATCTTCGGCAAAATCCCCGGTTCTGTGGCAGGTCTTGCAGCGGCTCAAGCCACGTTCGGAAATTCCGGCTTCGTGTCCCTTGAAAAAGGATAGAGGACGATAGAGCGGCTGATCATGGCAGCTGGTGCAGTGGGGAAAATCTTCTACGAGCTCTTTCTCGTCGCCGTCCTCATTCAGCTTCCCGTGCACGCTCTTGGACAGGATTTCGGCGACGGGTTTGTGTGAGAATTTTTCCTCACCCGAGGGTTCAATCAGGTGGCATTGTACGGTGCAGTCTACTTTCTTGGCTGGATCATGGGGGATTTTTTCGATATCCCGGTGGCAGTCCTTGCATTGAATGCGTTTGTGAGGCCCTTTTTTGAACAGGTCTTCATTGATGTAAAACAGCCGGAAATTGCCTTGTTCATCGATCCTGCTCAGACCCCGGTACTTGTGGCATAAGACGCAATTCAGCTCGTCTGCTGCCTGCGTTCCTGGTGACCAGGAAATAAAGACCAAGCCCGATAAAATGAGTGTGAGGGAGAGCGCCCATTTTCCAATGGAGGCAGGTATTCTGTTAATGGTGTCCCGGCGACTGCAATTACTACCACCTGACATATTCATCTTTCAGGGTTCTCCGAACAGCTTGTGAATGTCCAGGAATGAATGCCGCTTCTGCAAAGCCAATAAAGACGCCAACAAGTCATAATCCCCCTCTATCACGAAAGCTGAATTTCAATAAAATGGCTAATGCATAGCCCATAAAAATCCTTCAGCAGTAGATGCATCGCTGCCGAACTCCTCTCCAACGTATCGTCTTTAAGAGGGCCTGATGGAGCCCTTCTTGTTATTGCAGAAGCCTCTGGTCAAGCCATGAACTGGTATCTTGCGTTCAGGCTTAATGAGGGCTTCCTTTCTGGCCGACAATAAAAAATCGGTGAAAATTATACGGTCATAAGTCTATCGCAGTTCTGCTCCACTTGAATTGACTTCCATCAAGGTTCCATGACCAAAATACCTTCACCGCTACACCGTTGATTTCATCCTTGTGGATGTAACCGAACATTCTGCTGTCAAAACCAAACTCCCTAGCATCGGCCAGTACAAAAAAAGAGTCAGGTGGTACGGTGCCGGGTGGCAGGTGGTAGTCTTGTGATACGAACTCGTTCAGGCTTTCTGTCTTGCCAAAGGATGCGTAGGGCTCATCCAGCAAGTTGCCATTCAGATATACCTGCCTTCCCTTGATCTCAACAGTATCTCCTTCCTGAGCTATGATCCTGCGCAAGATTTGATCCTTGATGATTTTGGAAGCGTTTTCTTTTTGCGCCTTTTTGAATGCGATCAGCACGATGTCTCCGCGCTTGGGTTTGGTGAGCTTGTTGATTACGACCAGATCATGCTCATACACACTGGGGTACATGCTTCCTGAGGTAACAAAAAAAGCGCGGACGATCTGCTTGCCAACCAGATAGTCCATGAGGGGGTTGATGGTAACGAGCAGGCTGGCAAAAACCGCCACATAGATCCAGCCCCGGTTGAACCACTTCAGCCTGTAGTCCGGCGGTTGGCGTTTGGCGCAAATCATCGCATCGATGGCGATGATTGCAATCCCCAGGAAAGGCACCGTGAGCAGCAGCAGGCCGGCAATGCGTGAAGTGACATACATGTAGGCGATTGCGGCCAGCCAGGAGACGACGACCAGGCTGATGTATGCCGCTATTCCTCTTGCCAGCTTGCCGGAATATTGTTGTCCGAGACCGGGGCAAATGGACAGCAGCAAGGCGATCAGCGGTCGACGGGGTTTTACATCACCCATGTGACGCTCCCTTCTTTTCAATTCAAAATTCTGTTACAGCCGCGTTATTATTATTTGGTTTTGGCTGTTGCTCAATGGCTGATCACCCCTTGGGAAGTCCCCGTGCATTTTCGTCATTCCAGCTTGCGCCGGGATGACGATTTGATCAGGGGTTCCCTTGTTTGGGGCTAGTGTACTGCGCCGGTGGTTTATTCGTCAATCGTGGGGTCGGTATCGCCTCGCCACCAGCTACGTTTGTCGGTGGGATCTTTTTCCAGTGCGGGCATTTCAATTTCCGGCCCCATAAGCGATTCCACCGCATCTGGTGTGAGGGCGCGGTTCATCAATTCCGGCATGTAGAATTTCTTGTATTTCTGTACCAGGCCGATAATGTTCAGGTTTGTAAGTTCTTCAACCCTTCTTTGTGAGAACCCGAGCTCCCGGAACGGGATAAAGCCCTTGCCTTCCTCGGTATGGCATTTGGTACAGAAGCGCCCTTTGGCTGCAACGATCCGGTGGAAGCTCTTTTTGACCAGATCCCGATCCTGGCCGGTAAGCTGTTCCTGTATCTTTACGAAGTCGATGGCAGTCGGATCTTTTTCGCTGATCTCAAGCGATCGTTCGGTTCCGTTTTCCTGAACATAGGCAACAATCTTTGAGTAGAGGTCATCTGTTGGAACCAGAAAGCCTGAATCGCCATCATAATCTGTGCCAAAGTGTGGGCCTGTCACCTCGATCCCCGAGAAGTTCAGCCATCTCAGCGTGATTGTACTTTCGTCCACCTTCTCTGGGTCTGCATGGCATGTCATGCAGCCGAGAAACTGCGTGTGCATGTTGAGCAGGGTGCGGATCATGGGTTGTTCAAAATGGGGGAAATCACCGTGGCAATAGAAACAGACGCTCTTGTCTCCCTCCAGCGCCATGGATGTGGCCGAGTTGTGGAAATGGCGTGCTTTCTCCGTGTCGCGCTTTTCCGCCAGTTCCGCCAGTAGCCCGGAGGGTTTCTTGGCTTCGGCCAGCAAGGTCTTGTTCAGTATGGATGCGGTAAGTTGAAAGCCGATTGCGCCGATAATGGTCAACAGGAATGCGCCCACGATATACGACCAGATGGGGTGGTTCTGACGGCGTCCGGTAATGTGGAACAGATCCTGCCGCAGTTCTCCGGGAATCCTTGCCTTGTGATCGATGACGATTACGACCAGGACGAGAATAAGGACGAAAAGCAGTACCGCTGCAGCTGTTATGATGACCGTGTTGGTAAACATTGTCTCTTGCATTTAAAGTCGCCTCTGTAGACCGGCCAGGGTTTGTTCCACATCGATGAGCACCCACCGTACAGGCAGAAAGCTCTGCCGCATTGTCACTTGAGCAATAGCCCGGGCCATTGCTTTTCTAGTTTCCAGGATCGAACAGATAAACCCCTATCATAAACAGCAACCACAGGGTCCATATTCCAATGAACGCCAGTGAACCATAGGCGATCCATTTCTGTTTTCTGCTCAATGGCTTGAGCATGGCTCATTGTCCATCCGCCGGTGCTGATGCAGGCGCCCCTTCCGACAGTCGCTCCTGCGCACGCAAATCATACTTCTGCAGCAATGTGCGGAGATAAGCTCTTTCTGCTGGTTGTTCTACCAGATTGCGCAGGTATTCAAGAAAATGTTCCTCGATCTGGTGCTCCCGGGTAATTTTTCCGGTGAGATAGGTCCATTGCATGGGGAATCGACCCGGAGCCAGGTGTACGTTATACCAGTGCCAGAAAGCGATTACGACCAGAGCGAGCAGGGCTTCATGGGGGTGTGCAAGGCGCATGATGTCCTGAAAATAGTATGCCCAGCCTGAGGGGAGGATGCTCGCCCAGATGTCCGGGAAGAGGAATGCAGAGCCGGACAGCACCATAACGGAATTACCGAACGCCGCAGCAAAATAATGGATCTTCTGCTTGTACATGAATTTGTCCATTTCCGGGCGCTGCTTCCTGGTGCCGGCGAAATACATAACATCTTCCTTCATGTCCCGCAGATCCTTGTACATCGGGATAACTGTCCGTGCCATGTCGAAGCGGCCTCTGACAAGTTGGATTACGGTGCCGGCGACCAGTGTGGCGACGTGATAAATCATGGTGAAGACCATGACTGCGGCCAGTGTTCGATGGATGGTGCGGGTAACCTCGATCCCTCCCAGCATACTGTTGAAAGGTTCCGCCCAGAAGGCGTCGGAAAAGTGAACCGGCAAGCCGGTGAAGGCCAGTAGCAAAAAGGTGGAAAAGGTCAACAAATGCTGGATGCGGATATGAATGGAATAGCGGGGCAGATCTCCAATGGGGTTGGAGATTACATTCTTATACAACAGCACTCGATCCTGAGGCATTAGCTCAATGAGATCTTCAACCTCTTTTCGATCCTTGTCCGGTGTGCGGTTCTGACGCATGCATCTCTGCAGCGCTTTTTCTGCCTCTTTTGATAACTTCATATTGTGTCTCAGTTATACAGCCGCCTTGGCGGCCTCTATTATTGTCTATTTGTCTCTTGTCTCGCTCCGGGAACCCGGCGGTAAAGTTTTACCGGGGGATGATGCGCTTGCGCTTGCGTTTGCTTCTGCGCCACCATGTTGAGCCCCAGCGTATGCGCCAGCCTACGCCGTCACGTCGGCGGCCAAAGGTTTCAAACAGGGAGAGGCCGATCAGGGCAACTACAACGCCGTTTCCGACAACGCCGTAAATTGCCTCGGCTTTGTGTAGTACCGGGTTGTATTTCGCATCGAAAGACGGGTGCGGATCGACAGCCAGAAATTTCTCATCTGCGTATTCGTGGCACTGGCGGCAAGTCTCCACCCGGTTGTTACTGTGGGTTGGTGATGCCGGATCCCGTGAAGAGAGAATGCCGTGGACGCCCCGGTAGTAGTTTTCCTGGTCGGCATGGCAATCAAGACAGGTTGCCGCCCCTTCGAGCCCATATTTTGTAACCTTGCCGTGAAAGCTCTCCTCGTAGGATCCTGCGGCGATGAGGAACTTTTTGCCGAGCGGTTCTCCCGCCTCTTCTGCAGCAGCAGCATGGCGTTCGAGCATTTTTTCGTTGCTGTGGCAGCGGCTGCAAAGGGCGACGATTTCTTCGCCTGAGCGCTTGACCTCCAGAACCCGCCTGCTGGTGTGGGAGTACCACTGGGTAACGAAGTCCAGTTTTTCATGGCACAGCTCGCAGCGATCGACGACCTTCTTCGGTGGCTCTATCTGGTGGGGGTTGTATAAAGGGTTGGTGTGGCAGCTAATGCAATATGGTTTGTCGGCGTCCAGCCCCTCGGCAATTTTCCCCCGGGCATGAACGCTGCTCTGAAACAGATCATAAACTGGTTTGTGACTGAAGGGTTTACCTGTGGCCGGATTTTTCTTGGTGTGGCATTCTTGTTCGCAGGTAACGCCTGTTTCTACCGGGCGGTGGGGAAGCTCCTTGATGTAGTTGTGGCAGTCACGGCAGGGAACATTCCGGTGCACGGTATTGGAAAACATTTCTGGTGGCACATTGTAAGAGCGGAAAACGCCATCCTGGGTGACTCTGCCCATACGAGGGTATTTGTGGCACATGAGGCAGGCTTCATCATCTTCGAAAGCGGCTTGCGCTGTCGACAGGCCGGTCAGTGCCAATGTCAGCACTAACACGAATAAAAGCCAATATTTCAAGCGGTTTTGCATCTTAACTCCCCTGACGAAGCCAATCGTCACCAAAGCCGATTGCTACGACGAAATTGTTATTATTTTAGAGATATGGCCTTTTATAATTGTTGAGAATGTGGCCAACTGCTGCTAACAATTGTGCTGATGAGCATAGCAAGATAGCTAATCGGAAACAAGTTTTCTTGCGGGCTTCCGATGTTCAGGATTTGCGGACAAACCCTGGAGCAGGATTCGGTGCCCCTGAACGCTCAAAATATTCAGGTATCGTGGCAATTGGAGCAAAAGATTTTTCCGGCTGGGACGGTATCTGCTGAGTCGTTATATCTGTACGTTGCTCCCATCCGGCAGGGGCGGGATGTACGGCATGCGCACAGAGTAGAAAAAACAATGCTGCTGAGATGCGCATTGCAAATCGGCTGTGCATGTTTGGTGCTGTAGGACCGGAGGCGCAGCCCGTGTGCTTTTGCATGCGATGCGCTCTGCCCGGGAACCGGTGGTTTCTCGTTCAAATACTCAAGGCCCCATGCAGCCCATACCACCACCGCCACCACCACCACCGTAGGTGCACGGGTTGTGGTTTTTGCCGTGGCAGCTCAAATAACAGCTGCCTTCAAAAGTGCCGGTTGATTGGTAGTAGAGCAGGCCATCGCTGTTTGGCTGTACAACATCCAGGTCAAAGTTGATCAGTTTCGTTCCACTGTGCAGCCCCGATGGGCGCACCCCATGGGGATCGTGGCATACATTGCAGGGCGTGTTCAAACTGCCGCCACCGCCACCCATGCCGGAAATGTGGCGTCTGTGCTGGGAGAAGCTTTGGTCGCCCAGAATGCTGCTGCGGTCGTGGCATTTGTAGCAAAGCGCATAGGCGGACGCTGATTCCGGGTTGGGGTCTGTGGTGATGTACTGGCGTTGCAGTATTGGCCGATAGACTGAGCCGTGGGGGCCACGATTGGCGGGGCCATTGCCCGAGTCATTGTCGTTGCTGTGGCAGTCGATGCATTCCATGGTGCTGCCGGTATTCCACGGCGAGACCAGGCTGGGGACATTGGGGTTTCTTCCCGGGCTGGCAACAGGGTGATAGGAAGGATTGGCAGGGGAGAAATCAAGACGTACATTGGCTTCTGGCACCAGGCGGTTGGTGTATACCCCGGATGTGGGTTGGGTGTCGCCATGGCAGCGGAAGCAGAGCTGGTAGCCTTCGGTGATGGGATAAATTTCTGATCCACCGATGGTGATTCCTCTTACATCTCGTAATACGCCACTGGGCAACTCACTGCCGCCTCCTGCCCAGGGCTGCGCTGCATGGGGGTTGTGGCAGTCCTGGCATTCCACATGGCGGTCGGTTACAAGCGTGTTTTCCGTGGGATCATGGACGCCAGAGGTGAGATCCAAAGGGTGGGTAAAGGGTTTCTGAAAGGCGCTGGAGATACTGTCGGTGTGTGCCACATGGCCGTTATGGCAATCCAGGCAAATTTGTTCTTCCTGGGCGTGTTTGAGCAGCCTGTTCCCTCCCGCAGCGTGGGGAGTATGGCAGTTGTAGCAAGAGTTTTCTCTGACGGTGGTCCATTCGGTATTGGGCCAGGGGTCTGGCCCAATACCGTCCCATGGCTGGGCAGAAATTTGGTGTGAGGTAGGCTTGTGGTAGATGGTATGGCAGCTTTCGCACAGTGCGCCGTATGCATCGGACATGACCAGGAAGTTGCCGTTGCTGTTGTTATGTGGGTCATGGCAGCTCGTGCATTGGACTTGACCCGTTGCATCGAGTTTCACCGGGCCGCTCAGGGTGGAGGGAGATACCAGTTTACCGTCAAGGGAAGCCAGCGCTTCTGTGTACTGGAATGAAACGGGGTGATCATCAGATAGATCGGTTCCCAGCTTGGTTCTGCCTTCCGGCATGGTTGTTACGCCCCCCGCCATGGCAACAGGCGTGTCACGGCTCAGGAGATCCCCAAGAGCGATGGTACCGTCGTGGCAGCTCAGGCAGAGCAGGGAGGCACCGGTAGGTTGTCCTGGTGTGGCATCGGCAGTGCTGCTGGAGTAAGGGGTGTAGTTCAGCCCCGGATCCCGTTTGTTCCATAAAGGAACCTGCGGGGAGGCGTTGTGGGGAGTGTGACAAAAAATGCAGATTTGTGACTCGCTGGCTGCTTTGACACTGCCAGCGCCGGAGGCGGATAAATTATGCTTGGTGGTCTCGACGCTTCCCGGCAACAACTCCATATAGAGTGTGGCCAGTAAAAAAAGCAGGGTTGATATTGCTGTCTTTTTCATTGTTTGTCCGCAGGATATCGAAAAATCTGCATGCAACTGTTGTTAACAGGAGGTTGAAAAAATCCTTCCATGGCTTTTTTCAACCCGGAAAGACAAAAAATGTGATTTTATCTTTCCTCCATTTTTAATGACTTATGGTCATTGAAAATGGCCGCACGTCCTTGTCTGGCGTACAGGCTGTTGAAAGAGTCCGCAACAAAAATATGCTTTTTGTCATCGAGAATAATGCCGGTTGGCGACTGAAACGGCCTCGCCTCCTGTCCTTGCTTGTTTGCTATAGGGTAGCAATTCTTCCGCGGGATTGAAAACTAGCATGGGAAATCTGGTACGTCATTCCCATTGCGGCAGGTTGTTGAAAGGATCAGGTATCGTGGCAGTTGGTGCAGATATTTTCTGTGCGCAGTCTTTTGCGTGCATCTGCTCCTTTTGCTGCGGCCTTGTTTTTTATCACACCCTTCTCATGGGGATTGTGGCAGGTGGCGCAAAAGATTTTTCCGGTATTGGGATCGAGTGGCAAAACCACCCCCCGGGTTGCTTCGCTACGCAGCATTCTCTGGCGAATTGATGCGGGCGGCACGGTAAGGTGGTTGGGTTCTTTTGCTTTGCGGGTAAAGGAAAATCCGGCGCTGGGATGAGGGAGTATCTGGTGGCATGAGCCGCAAATCCACACCAGGTTGTCTTTAACATGAAATCCGACTTCTTCGATGCTGTCTGCATTTTGCAGATTTTTTACCTTATCATGGCAGAGTAGGCAGGTGTATTTTTTTATCTTTCCCTCGTCGGTAACCTGATCATGCGCGTTCAGGCGCCGGTATTTTGTCTGATCATGGCATTGGTAACAGATCCCGGTACGATCCTTGTAAGGGCCATGGCGGAAAAAGCGGGGGTTTTGTCGTTTTTCCGATCGCCGGTTTGGCAAACATTGTGCGGTAATATCGTGGCATGTGGCGCAAGACAGCCTGCCCGCCTTTAAATTATCCTTGAAGTCTTTGGGCATGCGCTTGCGCATCCCGGCGTCTTTTACCTGGGCTTCCCCAGGATGGATATAGCTATGGTCGAATTCTCCGCTATGGCAGGTGTTGCATAAGCTGTTGGTGTCCTTGTTTCGCAAATGCAGCTGTTTTCCTATTGGCTTTCCGGAATGGCAAGCCAGGCAGCGGTCTTGTTTCCAGTGCGGGTTGGGAATCTGGCTGGCCTTGATGCGCCCCTGCTTCAGCCATGCAGGTATTTTTTCCGGCTGGGACAGTATCTGCTGAGCCGTTATATCTGTACGTTGCTCCCATCCGGCAGGGGCGGGATGTACGGCATGCGCACAGAGTAGAAAAAACAATGCTGCTGAGATGCGCATTGCAAATCGGCTGTGCATGTTTGGTGCTGTAGGACTGGAGCAACCTGTGTGCTTTTGCATGCGATGCGCTCTGCCCGGGAACCGATGGTTTCTCATTCAAACACTCAAGGCCCCATGCAGCCCATGCCGCCACCGCCGCCACCACCACCGCCACCACCACCGTAGGTGCACGGGTTGTGGTTTTTGCCGTGGCAGCTCAAATAACAGCTGCCTTCAAAAGTGCCGGTTGATTGGTAGTAGAGCAGGCCATCGCTGTTTGGCTGTACAACATCCAGGTCAAAGTTGATCAGTTTCGTTCCACTGTGCAGCCCCGATGGGCGCACCCCATGGGGATCGTGGCATACATTGCAGGGCGTGTTCAAACTGCCGCCACCGCCACCCATGCCGGAAATGTGGCGTCTGTGCTGGGAGAAGCTTTGGTCGCCCAGAATGCTGCTACGGTCGTGGCATTTGTAGCAAAGCGCATAGGCGGACGCTGATTCCGGGTTGGGGTCTGTGGTGATGTACTGGCGTTCCAGTATTGGCTGATAGTTGGAGCCATGCGGCCCCCTGGATGTCGAATCAGGGCCGGGAAAGGGTTCGTCATGGTTGTGGCAATCGGTGCATTTCATTGTGCTGCCGGTGCTCCATGGAGGAATCAGGCTGGGTACGTTCGGGTTTACCCCCGGGGCAGCGATGGGATGATAGGAGGGATTGGAGGTGGAAAAATCCAGGCGCACATTGGGTTCAGGAACCAACCGGTTGGTTCTCACCTCGGAGGAGGGTTGGGTGTCGCCGTGACAACGGAAGCACAGCTGGTATTCGGCAGTAATCGGATCCACCTCTGCGCCACCGATGGTGATTCCCCTTACGTTCCGCAACGTTCCCATTCCGGCAGCAATCGGCCATACGGCGTGCGAGTTGTGGCAGTCCTGGCATTCGACGTGACGGTCGCTGACCAATGCATTTTCCGTAGGATCGTGGACGCCGGTGGTGAGATTCAGGGGGTGTGCAGATATCTTGTTCAGGGCCATGTCGATGTTGCTTCGCGCCACATGTCCGTTGTGACAGTCCAGGCAGACCTGCTCTTCTTCGGCATGCTTCAGCAGTCTTTCTCCTCCGGCCTTGTGGGGGGTGTGGCAGCTATAGCAAGCATTGGCATTTACCGTGGTCCATTCCGTATGGGGCCAGGGATCTGGCCCTATCCCATCCCAGCTTTTCCCGGTTATCTGGTGAGAGGTGATGTCGTGGTAGGCGGCATGGCAAGTCTCACATAGTGCCCCGTACCCATCCGTCTTGACCAGGAATTTTCCATTGCTGTTATCGTGGGGGTCATGGCAACTCGTGCACTGCATCTGACCGGAGGCATCCAGCTTGACTGCCCCGGTAAGGGTGGAGGGGGACATCAGCCTGCCATCAGCAGCGGCCAGTGCTTCGGTGTATTGGAAAGAAACCGGGTGGTCGTCAGACAGATCGGTTCCCAGTTTGCTCCGGCCTTCGGGCATTGTGGTTGTTCCACCGGTCATGGCAATCGGGGTGTCTCTGCTGATCAGGTCGCCCAAGGCGATGGTGCCGTCATGGCAGCTCAGGCAAAGCAATGAAGCGCCGGTAGGTTGCCCGGGTGAGGCATCGGCGGTGCTGCTGGAATAGGGAGTGTAGTTCAGCCCCGGATCCCGTTTGTTCCATAAGGGAACCTGCGGGGAGGCGTTGTGGGGTGTGTGGCAAAAAATGCAGATTTGTGACTCGCCGGCGGCCTTGATTGGGCCGGCGCCGGAAGCAGACAGATTGTGCTTGGTTGTCTCGATGCCTCCTGACAGCAATTCCATATACAGCACAGACAGGGTAAAGAGCAGGATTGAGATGGCTGTTTTATTCATCTGTCGTCCCCAAGATAGCGAAAAATCTGTACACGGCTGTTAAAAGAATCCGCAACGAAAATGCGGTTTTCGTTGTCGATAAAAATGCCGGTTGGCAGCCAAAACTGCCCCGGCCCATGTCCTTGCTCGCCTATGTAGAGTAGCAATTCTCCTGCAGGATTGAAAATTTGCATGGAATTGTGCAGAGAATCCAGCACATAGAGGTTTCCATGGCGGTCTGTGGCAACACCTTTGGGTCTGGGCAAATCACCGGTGGCATTCCCTGGGCGACCGAAGGTGGAAATGAAGCGGCCATTTTCATCAAACTGCTGGATACGAAAATTGAGCGAGTCCGTAATCCAGAGGCGGTGAGTCGACGGTTCGCTCCAGATCATCGTTGGGAAGTTGAATTCTCCTGTCCCCGCTCCCCGCTTGCCAAAGCGGAAGAGCAACTGTCCTTCCAGGTCGAATGCCAGTATTTCATGCTGGAGAGTATTGACAACATACAGCCGCTCTCCATCCACGGCCAGCCCGGTGGGCTGGTCAAGTGCAATGCTGGTCTGCAAAGGAATGGCATACTGATCACCGCCGGTAATCAAAAAAACCTGATCCAAGGCGGAGTCCGAGACATAGACCCGGTTTCCCGGCCCGGTAGCCAGAGCAATCGGGGAGCGAAAAGCTGCCCCGTCTTTCAGGCGTATAATTTCGTGTTTCTTGCGCCGGGTATCGAAACGGTGTACCGCTCTGGAGCCAGGGTCGGCAACATACAGGATCTCATCCGCTGTCATGACCGCAGCAGTGGGACGGATCAGGCGGCTTTCCTTACTTCCGGCAAGCCAGCCTGCCAGTTTGTGCCATAATCCAGGTTTGATTCCCAGATCTGCTGGGGTGGAGATTTGCCGAACATACTCAAGCCTTGCTGTTGCAGGTGGCTTTGGCCAGGTTATGTTCTGCGGACTCTTCTGCATGCCAGAATTCGGGCCACCCGCGCAGGATGCAAGCAGCAGCCCTGCCGCCAACAAAGCTACTGCTCCGGCAAGCCTTCGGGCAAGGCTGGCCATCAGAATCGCCTTGAAATAGAGATATCGAACCGGGTTCTTTCTCTGTCGGAATCGCCAATGGAATTACTGTTGTAACGAGCGTTGGCAGTTACTTTCAGCTGGCGGATCTTCCAGTCAAAACGAAGGGAGGCGCTGGTATTGGATCGCAATTTGGTTCCTCCGGTATCTTCTTCATCGATGACATTGATGCTCATGGTGCTTCTGCGCCACGGTGATGCGTTGTAACGTATTCCCCAGCGGGTCAGATCAGTATCTTCGGGCGAGCCGTCCCTGTCAACCAATTCCCTGTCGGCAAAAATGCGCAGGCGCCCGTTCAATGGCGTGGGCATTTGCACATAGAGACCATACTGGGTACTGTCATAGGGGACGATTTCATCCTCGTAGCGTTCCAGCTCACTACGGCCCCCAAATGACCATTCATCCCAGAAGGGAAGGTCAAAGTTGAAGCCAACCTTCGTACTCTTGCTGGAATTTAGAGGCAGGGTGGGACTACCTTCGTCCAGGGATCTTTCTATATTATGATATTGTGCGAAAGCTCTGATGTACTGCCCCCTGTTGAGATCGATCCGATAGCGCTGGTTTATGCTGGTGAATACGGCGGTTCCACCAGTTTCATATGAATAATCCACCTGCACTTCTTCTCCGTCAACAATGTTTCCCGTAGGAATCCGCTGAATGCTGGTGGTGTCTCCGGAGACGATTAGGCGGTAATCGATGTTTTCTACATAGACTTGTGTGGAAGGTAGGTTGCTTATTTTTACGCTTCCGGTGATAACGTAGCTGCGTGATAGTGCAGCGGGTGTGGTGTTGTTCAAAATATGATGTTCGGAAAAAATCTGGGCTTGGTCGGAGGCTGCCTGGCGATCTGTTCTATCCACTGCCCAGTTCGTGCTGTAACGTATGTTGAACAGGTTGAACTCCTGCAGGTAAGACAGGGACAGGCTGCCGTTGAGGTAGTCCTGGTTATATGCGTCCGCCTGGTAGTTTTGCGCTTTGGCAGCCGCGCTGATATGCAGGCGCTTGTCAAAAGGGTAATAGCTCACGCCAAGATTTAGTTGATTCGATTGGGAGTCTGTTTGTTCTGTGGTCCAGTCGCGGAAAGTATAGCGATAATAGGAAGTCAGGTTTTCGGCATGGGTCCAGTTGATGCTGGGCCGGTATGAGATTTCTTCCATTGAGGGCCGGCTGTCTTGCTTCTTGTATGTGAAGAAATTGTTGAACAGAATCTGCCTGTTTTCTCCAAAAGTGTGCTCCGCCTGTATATCCAGGGTATTTGTGGTTCTTGACGTTGGCGCAATGGGTAGTCCGTAGCTTCCGCTACTGGATTGTTCCTTGAGCCAGTAATACCCGATGCTTCCATCTCCATTAGGGCCCAGGTCGACGGATAGTACGACGGATGCCTGGTCGCTGGCTTCGTCAACCTTGCGCTGTATGCTGCTGCCATCCGTCTGCTGTGAACTCATGCGGATGTCCAGCAGTGGTGCCATGACAAAAGGGTTTTTTAGGGAAAAATCAATTCCATACCTGCTTCTTTCCAGTAACATCCTGTCTTGGGTTGCTGCTGAACTGCTACTAAAGTTTCGATCATAGTATAAGGTAAACGGATAGTTTTTCTCTTTGAGGATATTTGCCTTGGCGTGGAAATTGAAGAATTGTTCGTTGGTGGAATGGTTGACCAAGTCGGAATCGTAACTGTTCTGCAAAAAAACCGGGCCACCCCCAAAATCCAGTAGGACAAAATTTGGATGGTAGATATAGCTGTGAATCAGAATGTCCAGTTCTTCCTGGAATGTGTTGCCGGAGCGATAGCTGTTGTTTTTGTTATTGGCATTATCAGTAGAAACGTACTCGTCAAAAAAATAGGCTAGCGTCAATTCCGTTTCAATGCCGGTGATACGGAAAGGGGTGATTTCCACTGATCTGGTGCTGGTCGAGAGGAAAATCAGCGCACCTGTACTTGCTAGTAATAGCCTATTGAGCTTTGGTCTCAGCATGTGATTTCAGCTGCTTTCACTGATAATCCATGCCCTGCATTTTGCCGAAACCATACACGTTTACCTTGTTAGGCCCAAACTGATTACTGACAAGAATCACATACTCCAGTTGGAAACCTGGTGCCGCATATGGCTGGAAATAGGCCACGTTTTCATAATCAATGGATATGTCGGTTGGCAGATAGAGTTGGCCGGGGCCGATTCCCGGTTCAGCAAAAAACAACAAAAGCATCCCCTCAGAATTAAAAACCTGGACGTTCTGAAAGGCTGCGTCTACTACATAGGTGTGTCTCTTCCTGTCTACAGCGATGCCTTTGGGGCGGGCGAAATTCCCCAGTGAGGTGCCAACCTCCCCCAGCTTGCGGATAAAGCGGCCTTCGGGGGAAAATACCTCTACCCGGAAGTTTGCGCTATCGCTCACATACAGGTTGCCATCTGGGCCCACGGCAATATTGGTGGGATAAACAAATTTTCCTTCGTCAGATCCAGCGGTGCCGATGGTATAGAGGAACTCCCCGGAAACTTTATCCAAAACCCTAACCTGGTGATTCTTCAGGTCTGTTACAAACAATTTATTGCCCAAGATGGCGATGCCGCTTGGTTTCATTTCTCCGATTTGGCCAAAAGCCTTGATTCTGTTGTCCCCCCGATCAAATACCAGCACTTGCTTGAGGATGGTGTCTGTGATGTATTTGTTGCCTTCGGCATCGATGGCAATATTGATTGGTTTTTTCAGACCTCCAACGGTATGGAAAGTATCGTTCTTAAGGTCGAATATCGCGTATCCGCCACTGCTGCTATCGACGACATACAGTTTGCCGTCGAACAATGTTACCCCATAGGGTTTTTTCAGCATTTTCTCCTCAATGCTCTCTTTTCCCAGGACAAAAGTGGCAAGCCCTGATTTTTCCTTCTTTTTCAGGTCTTTGGCGCCAGAGAAGGAGGTAAGGAACTGAATGCGTGGTGGGTTGGGCAGCGGTGGGTAGAAAACCGGTCCGGCTTCCTTTTTCTCCTCTTGGGGTTTGGGTGGGGTAGCACAACCTGCAAGTACTAGAATGGCAAGAAAAACAGCAAAAAAGGCGTATGGATTAAATTTTCTATTATTCATGTTGGGTATATAAAGCCTACTGATATCGCTATTCTGCTCTTTCCAGAGCTGGATGAAAGAATCAAAATAAAGCCACGGTTTGGCATAGCAGCCCTATTTTGGAATTCTCATTCCATTCTCTTGCATGAGGGAGAATTCAGATAGCTAAAAACATCGATTAGGCCAGGCTGTTCTTGGGTTTATAACGGTCTCGCTTCCTTAAAACCATGTCTAAGGAGACGGAAAGATGCCTGGCTTACAGCAAGGTGTTGTCGTAAGAACCTTGAAAGGAAAAGTGGTAAAAATCTACTCAGTATTTCGCCTCCAGCCGGATTAATTATCTGGCTGGAGGCGGCTACCTGATTATGTTACTACTGCATTACTTATTATGGCAAGCCAAGCAAATTTGGCTTCCCAGTCTGTTGATTCTCAGTAGTTTGTTCGTGGTTACCGGGCCTTGGGTGAATCCATTATGCACATCGTGACAGCTGGCGCACTGCAGTTTGCCAGATAGCAGCATGACGTCATTAATGGAGCCGGTCTTTTGCTTGTCACCTTCGCCAATCGTAACCGTTTGGGTTGTTGGGTCAAACAGGCCGGGGTCAGTTGTAGCCAGTGCGGCATCGTAGGTGAAAGAGATCGGGTGGTCATTTGACAGGTCTGTGCCAAGATTGGATCTGCCTGTAAGAGTAAAGGCACCACCCGCGGCACCGCCATATGAATCAACCGCCACTGTGCCATCGTGGCAAGATAGACACAAAACCGAGCTGCCATCTGGCTGCCCTATGGTGTTAACGCCGTCAAAGCTTGGGCTAGTGTAGGTTGTGAAGGTGGATGTGGTTACCTCATGGTTCCACAAAGGGGCATCGGGAATGGTTGAGGAGTTGTGCGGAGTGTGGCACACGATACAAATTTCGTTTGATCCGTTCCAGGCTTGGGCTGCGAAATCATGTTTTGAGCCAACAATTGTGCCAGCTGTAGCGGAAGCTGCAAAAGTCAGCCCTGCTGCGATCAGACTTCCAGCAAGTATACTTTGAACACGCCCTTTGGTATTAGCCATGGTAAATCCTCCTAATTGCGGTTTCCCGCATTGTCATTATAGAGTCTTCTTAACTGCCGCTCTATAGAATGATAGATACTATGTGCATGAATAAACTTACTTCATGTGCTTGATACGAAAAGTAGACAAAAATCCGTCACA
>Ga0256834_1000047_pt1 | contig 78411 bp, 81 predicted proteins | sample 4281140metaG_FD_190536 | JGI IMG/M metagenome (GOLD analysis project Ga0256834, IMG submission 190536) | Hydrothermal vent microbial communities from East Pacific Rise, Pacific Ocean - 4281-140 | ecosystem: Environmental > Aquatic > Marine > Hydrothermal vents | place: Pacific Ocean: East...
TCTATAAAAAACATATCATGATGCATCCATACAATATCAGCTTTATAACTGAACCAAAAGCACATAATCTTTTTGCTCCCATGAAACTACTTATAAAATAGCTTATAAAATTCTTTAATAAATTTTTTATCTTTTTAATGCTAGTATTATTTAAAAAGGAGTCGAGTGCAGATATTTTTAACTTTAGATTATGAACTATTTTCTGGAGATAATCCTGGAACTGTGGAAAACTCTATTATTTTGCCGACTGAAAAATTATTAGAAGTTGGAGATAAATATGATGCAAAATTTGTATTTTTTGTAGATAGTGGTTATCTTGATAGATTGAGTTTCTATAAAAAGAGATATGAAAAATTAGCCAAAGATTATGAAAAAATCGTAAATCAATTAAGATTTTTAGATGCAAATGGACACGATATACAACTTCATATTCACCCTCATTGGGAAGATTGTACATTTGATGGTGAAAAGTGGTCTATGGATACAAAAAGGTTTCGTATACATAGTTTTGAAGAAGATGAAATTGAGGATATTGTTTGTCGTTATAAGAAGGCATTGACAGATATTGTGGGAGATAAAGTATTTGCTTACAGAGCTGGTGGGTGGTGTTTGCAACCATTTGATAAGTTAAAAAAATCACTGAAGAAACATAATATTTGGCTTGATAGTACAGTTTATGAAGATGGATTAAATAGTTCTGATACACACTATTATGATTTTAGAAATGCTCCTAAAAAATCACTTTGGAAGTTTGAAAAAGATCCAGTAGTTGAGGATATAAATGGTTTTTTTACTGAAATTCCTATAAGCACTTATCCTGTTAGTCCACTCTTTTTTTGGAAATTTGCTTATCATAAAAAGTTTGCAAAAAATGACCATAAAGTGTATGGTGATGGAGTTACAGCAGGTGGTTCGTCAAATAGTTTGATTTTGAAGATGCTAACAAGGTATAGTAAGTCATTGGTTTCCTTGGATGGATATAGAGCATCCCTTTTGAAAAATGCTTTAAAAGAAAATAGTAAAAAAGAGCTAGAAGGAAATTTTGTAGTGATTGGTCATCCAAAGGCAGTAACGCCGTATTCATTAAAAGAGTTAGATAATTTTTTGGACTTTTCTATTCATAGTGAACATAAAGTAACAACATTTGCAAGATTTACAGCAGATAAATAAAATATATTTAATAAATTTACACTAATTTAATAATAGTTTAAATCTTTTATACTTATAATGATACCAGTCGCACTTCTGTGCATCTCGTGTGGATGCACAGATATAAAGATTAACTAATCTTGACCGATATTTACAATACACAAAAATAAGGAATTTTATGAAATTTTCATTTGATAGCGTTGTCCATCTGTACAGAAGCACTTATTATAATATGCCCCAATCTCTTAAAACATTTTTAGGAACGATTTATGGAAATATACCTATAGGGATTCGTTATGGAAAGCTTTATGGTGAATATATGAATCGTTATAAAACATATGAAGAGGGAAGTGAGCAGTTTAAGCAAGATTTTGTTTACAATAAAACTTTAGAAACTTTGATATTTGCTGAAGAAAACATACCTTATTATACTGAAGTTTTTCAAAAACATGGTGTGAGTTCAAAAGATTTCAAATCATTAGCTGATTTGAAAAAATTTCCGACTATCTCAAAACATGAGATAAAAGCTAATCTTGATAAACTTTATACAGATAAAATTGAAAAGCCAATTGCCTATTATAGTGGTGGTTCACTCTCTACTCCTACGAAATATTTCCAACCACTTCACACAAGTAGAGCAAAACATAAAGCCTATTCGATGTTTACACTGGGAAAAATTGGATACAAGTATCGAGATCGTACTCTGCTTTTAAAAGGTAGAGAAGTTTCAAAACCTGACCAAGATATATACTGGGAGAGAGAACCTGTTGATAACTATCTCTATCTTTCAAACAATTATATGAATAGTGAAAAATTTCCATTGATGTATGCAGAAGCGGTAAAATTTAAGCCAAAATTTCTTTTTGGTTATCCAAGTGCAGTACTTAGTTTTATAGCAATGTCAAGAAAATTTGGATTAGAGCCTATAAAAGTAGAAGGTATTATCGTTGCATCTGAGAGTATATTTGAACCTGATTTTGGTGTTATCAAAGATTTCTTTGGAGATGTAGATATATTGGCTGATTATGGGCATACAGAGAGAGTTGTAAGTGCTTATCGGATGAATTATGATAATTATCAATTTATAAATGCTTATGGGACTCCTAGAATTGTTGATAGGGAGATAGTAGGAACTTCATTTGATAACTTTGTTATGCCGTTTATCAATTTTAAAACAGCTGATGAAGTATCAGGAGATGTAGTTTACTTTGAAGGTTCAGATATCGCAAGAGAGGTAAAAAACATCGAAGGAAGAACACAAGACTATTTAGTTACTGATGACAATAGATTAGTTTCGATTACCACGATGTGTGGTGGACAGCATTTGCCTTTGGATTTGATTAAAAACTTGCAATATAAACAGAGTGAACCTGGTAAAGTTACTGTACTCATCGAAGAGAGAGGTGGAGTAGTCGATAAAGAGCATGTGATTTCTGGTATGAAAGCATTGGTTCGAGATGGTATCGATTTTGAGGTAGAGGTGGTTGATGAGATAGCAAGAAGTGCTACTGGAAAGAGAGTTATTTGTAAACAGTCGTTAGATATTGAAAAAATTAGACAAAACAAGTAAGATTTAAATAGTGATTGCAAAAGTTAAACAGTTATTCAAAAACGATGCAACGCTATTTTTCTTTTCAAATTTAGTCTATAGTTTTTCAACCTATCTTATTGCACTGCTTATTCCTTATAAGCTAAATACAGAAGGTTTAGCTGATTTTTCGGCAGCTTTTAATATCATCATTTTGTTGATATTTGTTTTTGAGTTTGGGTTAAGTATCTCTTATCTAAGATTTAATCAAATCTATAAAATATCAGATAAAATTAATTCAGCTCTTCAAATTTTAATATTTTGTCTTCTGATTATTCTTTCACAAACATTTTTGGGAACTTATACAGATGTGGTATTTGGAACTCAAAGTGTAGGCATAGAACAAGAGTATATCTACCTCTCTATCTTTGCCCTTTTGACTTGGATATTTTTTAAAAATACAATGCTTGCAAGAAAGCGGATAAAATTTATAGTTTTTAACTCTTTTGTTATCCTTTTTGCAAGATTGGCTGGACTACTCTATATCTTTTTGAATGATATGCCAATAGAACTTAACAATATCTTCTTATATCTTTTTGTGTTGCCTTATTTGTTAGTAATAGTGCTTAATATGAAAGAAAATATTGTTATTTTGGCACAAAATAGCACAGATTTTAAAAACAGTAGATCTTGGAAAATCTTTTTTAAACGAGCTAAACAGTTTATTGCTTTTTCAGCACTAACATATATAATTAATGGCTTGTATGTTTACACAAGTAGATATGCGATTGTATATTTGGCTGATAACGAGATGAAAAGTATATTGGCGGAGATTGGATATGCATTGACTTTTGGAGGGTTGATTTTGATTTTTATCGGCTCTTTGAGAACTTATTTTATCTCAAAATTTAATATCTCAAATACTGATGAAATATCAAAATATATAGATATGTTACTTGGCTATAAAATAAAGTTTTTATTACTTGGGTTTGTTGTCTCTGTTTTGGTTTCTGGACTTGTTTATCTTATCAAACCTTCATACTTGACGATAGATTCTGTTATATATGTATTTATATTGATTTACTCTAGTGTGATTGTGGCATATTTGAGTCTTTTTACACTTTTGTCTAAAACATTTAATTTTAATAAGTTAGAATTAATACTAAATATAATTAGACTCTCTCTGGTGATTGTAAGTGTGCATCTAATCTTTGCAAAGTTTCCAATTATAGGTTTTGTTATAATTAATCTTATCATCATTCTTGTTGAACTATATTTTGCAAGAACAGTAGTAAAAAGAGTGTTAAATAAAATAGAGTTAGGAAAAATAGATGCAAAATAAAAAAAAGATTATAGCCATAGGTCCAATGTATGCAGATGATATGAAAGCAGCTGGTGGTGTTACCGTGCTGTATGAGCAGTTGTTAGAAGATTTTAAAGAGATGGACATAGAGTATCTATCTATAAACTCTAATAAAAACTGCTATAAAAATATTGCAGAGACTTTTTTTGTTGTAATGAAAGAGTTTATCAAAAATGTAAGGAAATATGATCATACCTCTTTACACGGTACAGCCAATCACTACATAATGATAGCTCCTTTTATTATATTTATTTCAAAAATATTTGGAAAAACTGTAAGCCTTAGAAAGTTCGCTGGAAATTTTGATGAAATTTATGAAAAATCTGACCCAATAAAAAAGTTTTTAATCAGATATGTACTAAAAAATGCAAATCAAAGTTTTTTTGAAACTAAATACCTAGTAGAGTATTTTAAAAAATTCAATCCAAATACATTTTGGTTCCCAAATGTTAGAAGAAAAGTAGATGGATTAGCTCCTAAGAGTGAGTTTAATAAAAAATTTGTCTATATCAGCCACTTAAAAGATGAAAAAGGAACGCAGGAGCTTTTAGAAGCTTGTAAAAAACTAGATGATAGTTTTGATGTAAAGATTTACGGTCCTATACATGAAGATAAATATACAAAAGAGTATGTTGCTGGATTTAACACAAGTTATGAAGGATCTCTTAGCCCAATAGAGGTGATAGAAAAATTAAAAGAGGCAGATGTTTTAGTGCTTCCAAGCCACAGAGAGGGCTATCCTGGTATCGTGATAGAAGCCTATTCGGCGGGACGACCAGTTTTAGTGACCAATTTACCTGCAATTGCGGAGATAGTAGAAGAGGGTAAAACTGGAGTATTAGTAGATGTTAGAAATGTAGACGCACTTGTGGAAGGGTTTTCTAAGTTTAACAAAGAGAACTATCCACAAATGTCACAAAATGCTTTTAAAGCATTTGAGAATTTTAACTCAATGGAGCAGACAAAAATCTTTTTGGAGAGAATCAGCTAGTTACTGATCTTTTAAAACATCTGTGATTGCTGCTCCAAATAATATATTTCCATTTGCATTTGGATGAGTATTATCGCCTATTGACCAAAGTTGTTCGGTATCCACGCTTGGTGAAACATCTAAGGTTTTTGCAAAAAAGTCAAAAAACATCCAGCCATTTTTAGCTGCCATTATTTTCCCTTTTTCTCTGTACCCCATAAGTTTTCGCTCTGTAGTCCTTTCGACACCATCGTCATCGTATAGGTTTGGAACACCGCTAGTAGCAATACCAATTTTTACGGTATGGTCAATGCCATCAGTAACTTGATTAATTACAGTTTTGACATTGTTTTCCCACTTGGTAATTCGTTTAATAACACATATTTTAACAACATCAGTTGGTATATCTTTTGTCAAAGTTATTATATTTAAGTTTGAGTCTTGCGAAACTATGCCAACAGCAATATTTCTAATATCATTATTATATGTTCCCATTACCACAACATCCCCTGCTTTTACATTTGTAGGGCTTGCCAACTGGATTTGGTTTGAAGAGGCAATTGAAAAGCTTACTGCATCCTTGACAATCCATGTGTTAGTACCTATTTCATTCTGTTTCTCTCTTGCCCATGTAAGTGCATCATTTGTGCTTGACTCCAATATAAAAAGATCTGGCTTAAATGCTATGATTTGCTCTGTTGTTCTAGGATTTGGATTTCTACCATTGTAAGGTGTTGTCGGATCAAAATCTTCTGCTTTAGCACCAGAGATTCCTGCGTTTTGAAAATAGTACATATGGTTTGTGATAAAATTTAAGATAAACTCTTCACTTCCACCATCTTTAATTTTAAGTGTAAAATTGTGATCTTTATAACCAAGACCTCCCCATGTCATAACTGCACGCTCATCGGTTTGTCTAAAATCTAATGATTGATCTGGTATAGGAGGAATTCTATCGTTATATTTTTCGCCACAAGGACTTTCAAGTGGAGACTCTATGCTTTGTGAGATATGATCGACGGTAGATTTTACTGGTTTGATAGTTTCAGCATAATCAAATGTTATAGTAAAGTTATCACTTGGTGCATTTTTAAAAACAATAAAATGATGTATTTTTTTGCCAACCTCTTTTCTTATAATTAGCCAACCATTGTTGGTAACAGAGTCTCCGCATCTTGCTGTATTAATGAACCCTGCACCATATCCTTGAACATTATGATTAAAAGTATGTGCACGACCAAGATCAAACAGTAGTGTAGAGCCGTTACCGTTAATAGAAACACTTCCCCTTTGTATATCTTCACCTTTTGTAGAGAAAGTTCCTTTACTCACACCATCAATAATCATCTCTACAGTTGCACCAGCGTTTCCTCTCTCTTTTGCAAATGCAATGCTAATCTTATCACCTTTAATACTTCCTTTGATTTCAGTACCTGCACCAGTGTATTTATAGAGTTTCCCTTTGTAGCTCATAGCATCGTTAATAACTTCTCCGTTAGTTGGTATTATAGTTGTAGCTACTTCATCTCTAAAGTATTTTTCAACTTCTCCAAGATATGCTTCTTCACCTAGATATCCTTGTCCCCAAGTAATAGAACTGCCTGCTATAGTAATTCTGTTATATTTATAGTCAGCTGTTTCTCCGGTGATAGGTTCTGTGTTTGGAGTGTCATTTTTATCTGGATTAATATTTGTTTCTGGTGTTGTATTTGTATCTGGTGCAACAGTGTTCCCACTACCACATCCTTGCAGGGTCAACATCGATACTATTATGCCTAAAATAAAAATATATTGTTTTATGATTGATGAAATTTGCTTCATGAGAATTAGATACCTTTTTATTTAAATTGAATTATTATATCAAAGAAATAAATTATCTTTCTAATTAAGCATATTTATTTATAATAATTAAGGATATTTAATAATATATATTTTTATGTTACTTTTTGTGACAAAAAATAACATAAAACTTTTATCTTCCAAAGAGTTCTTCTGTTATTGCTTCACCAAAAAGAGTTCTTCCTGTATCATTTAGATGTGTATTGTCACCAAGTGACCAACGCTCTTGAGCAGGCATAGTGTTTGTTTCTCGAATCCCACCATTAAAATCATATGTTTTTTGATAAAAATCTATAAATTTTGCATTTAACTTAATTGCTAATAGTTCACCTTTTTCTTTATAACCTGCCAATTTTCTATCAGTTAGATTTGGTACACCACTAGTTCCAATGCCTACAAACAGAGGTGAGCCAACACCTTGTTTTACTTTATTTACTACAGCTTCAACATTGTCTTCCCATTTTTGGATTCTTTTGATTTGGCATCTTAAGTTGTAGTCATTTACATTTATTTTATCTAAAAATTTTACTATTTTTGTTTGTGCATCCCAGTTTTCAATGACTCGCACAGCAACATCATCAATATTATCAATATAACCACCTATGATTAATACATCCCCTTTTTCTGGAGTTTTATCAGTTGCTGTAAATTTTACACTGTTTGGATTAATTATACATTCATCTGTTAATCGTATAATCCACTCATTTGTAGTTGGCAGGTTGGCTCTATAGTTTGCATCGTTGGTTGCTGATTCTAAGATAAATATATTTGGTGCAAAGTCGATAATTTGTTTTGTAGTGGTAAGCCCGCTTGTCGCTAAAAAGTCAGATGCCTTAAATCCACCTATGCCTGCATTTTGTACATAGTGCATACGATTGGTTACAAAATTTATAAAAAACTCAGGTGTTGTTCCGCTAGCTTTGTCATCAATCTCTTTTATTGTAAAAGTAAAGTTTTTTAATCCATTGTCATCAAACTTCCAAGTTTTTATAGCTCGTCTATCGGTCTCTCTAAAATCAAGCCCCGATGCAATATCTTGAGGATTTGAAACATCATATGTAACTCCTCCATCTCCAAAAGGAGACTCTGTACCAGAACCTATAAATTGAGTTAAATTGCCAATCGTTGATTTACCTGTCTTGATGCTCTCCCCATATTTAAACGAGGCACTGATAGTAGAATTATTTGTCGGTGGAGTTTCAAAAAGAATAAAATGATGTACTTCATTGTTGGAAACTTTTCTAATTATCATCCACTCTTCACCCTCTCCAAACTCTGGAGTAATATTATCTGCACCATTTAGCTCATCATTTATATGTCCGTTTGTTGAAGCTCCGTTCAATCTAATTACATGATTAAAGGTAAATGCCTCACCTAAATCAAAAAGTGTGTTTGTGCCATTTCCTGTAAAGTTTTTATTACCGGTATGTACAGATACAGCTGTATCATAAGTAGAAAATGTTTCCTGTATTACACCGTCAACAGAAAACTCTATCATAGCAGCACCTCTGTTTCCACGCTCTTTTGCATAAGCCAAAGAAATTTCATCACCGGTTAATGTACCGGTGATTGTAGTACCTATGCCACTATATTTATAGAGTTCTTCTTTGTAACACAATGGCTCATCAGTGATTATTTCTAAATTATTATTGCTTAAGCCAAATCCCGGTCTTAGCGTGGTAGCTTTTTCTTCTCTTAGGTACTCTTCTACTTTTCCTACATAAGACTCTGCACCTAGATAAGAGTTTTCACCATTGGTAATTGAACTTCCAGCAATTGAGATACGGATATTTTTTAGCTGGGAAATTTCAGTAATTTGAGCCTCCGTTCCTGGTGTTCCACCACCACATCCTTGCAGAAACATCATTGATATTCCTGCACCTAAGATGAAAATATATTGTTTTATGCTAAATGAAATCTGTTTCATAAGATTATAAGCTCCTTGATTATACTAATTAGATGATTTTAGCATAAAATTATGTTATTTTACTTTTTCCTTTGATATTGCATCTAAATATTTAAAAAGAGATTGACTTGATTCTTCCATTTTTGTAAAATTATCGATAAGTGTTTCTCCTTTTTCCTTTGTTAATCCATTCTCTGATACTTCTTGGAGATTTTTATTTGAGTACTGATGTAGTAGTTTGTATTGTGCTTGCAACTCTTTAAAATAGTGTAGTTTTCCAAACATCTTTTTTCCTTCATTTTCCAACCATTCCCCAAGTTTACAATTTTGAATGTCTGCTTCAGACATTGGACTGTCACTTAATATCTCTCTATAGACTTTTGATTTATAAGATATATTATCTGCTTTAAATGATGAAGTAATATTTGAAAGTTCAAGAATATGTGATAGTTGGGCTGTTTCTTGTGACATTTCATTTAGTTTTACTAACGCAGATTGAAACTCTGATACAGTATCACTAGATTCAATTGTGATAGCGTTTATCTCTTCGGAGTTTGTTTGTATCTGATTTGTCTCTTGTTGTAAGGTTTGTATTGTGATAGAGATTTCTGAAGTTGCTTTTTGTGTTCGCTCTGCTAGGTTTCGTACTTCATCAGCAACAACTGCAAATCCTCTGCCATGTTCTCCCGCCCTTGCTGCTTCTATAGCTGCATTTAGTGCTAGTAGATTGGTTTGATCTGCTATATCTTTGATAAGGTTTACAACTGATGTAATTTCATTTGATCTTTGTGTGAGTGAACTTATAGCTTCTGTAACATTAGCGATAAGATCACTTAGATTATGAATCTTTTCAGAGAGTTTCATTGTTTGCTCTAGGCTATTGTTTGATTCATTTGCTGTGGTATCTGCAATATTGCTAATTTCTTTCATATGTACTACAGCATTGTATGTATCATTTTTCATTGTATTTATTCCGCTCTCTATGCCACCACCAATATGGGCAAACTTTTCTCTTAAATCTCCTCTGATTTTTTCCTTGTTTGCTTCATTGATACCATTTACACCTTTTGCTACTTCAGCACAATTTAATTTAAATCTACCTTTAAGCCCTGCTTGACGGAGATATCTGTGGTCATTTCCAAGAGATGCTTCTTTTATCCCTGTTGCAGACTCTCTCATAAGTGCTTCAGTTTGATCTAGCATGTTGTTTATATTCCAAGCAATTTTTTCTAGTGGATCTCCTTTTGGGATTCCCGTGATTCTTGACTCTAGTTTACCTTGGGATGCGTCAAAAGTTACACTCTCAATTTGTGAAACTAAAACTGATTTTGTCTTACTTCTGGATTTTTGCAATAAACTCATCATAAGAAACTCCTTTTTCTTTTAATGTATTTGTGAGATGTTCCATAGATGCTTCCATTCCACTACTCTTTTCTATCCTTAGCATCTGGTCATAAAGTGGTATTATCACATCTAGTGCAACTCTACTAGGTTTTCTTCTCACCGAATAGTAACCTATGATATTTTTATTAACATCATATGATGGTGTTACATTTGCACTAACCCAATAAAACCCACCATCGTTCGATAAATTTTTTACATAAGCAAATATCTCTTTCCCGTTTTGAACCCTTTCCCATAAGAGTTTAAATATTGCCTTTGGCATGTCGGGATGCCTTACTATGCTGTGAGGCTTTCCTAAAAGTTCCTCTTCACTCATAACTGCCATATCCATAAATATTTCATTGCAGTAAGTAAGTTTTCCTTTTGTGTCTGTTTTTGAAATGATAAAATCTTCATCTTTCATAACTCTTTCATGACTATTTGGTACTATACTCAAACTAACCTCCTTAAATTGATTTTCTGCTACAATATCGGCTAGTTAGGAATTTATTTTAGGTTGTGGGGTAAAAATGTTGATAGATGGACAAGGTAGGTGTGTAAATTATCTACGAGTCTCAGTAACAGAGAGATGTAATTTTAGGTGTCTATATTGTATGCCCGATAAACCTTTTTCTTGGGTTCCAAGAGAAGAGTTGCTTAGTTTTGAAGAACTTTTTTTATTTGTTAAAGCAGCGATTGATGAGGGAATTACGAAGATTAGGATTACTGGTGGGGAACCGCTTTTGAGGTATGATTTGGATTCGTTTATAGAGATGATTTCAACTCATAAGAGTGATATTGATTTGGCTTTGACGACAAATGGTTATCTTTTGCCAAATGTTGCACAAAGATTAAAAGATGCAGGATTAAAAAGGCTTAATATTTCGTTAGATTCTCTAAAACCAGAAGTTGCACAAAAAATTGCACAAAAAGATGTTTTAGAAGATGTATTAGAAGGCATAGATAAGGCTTTGGAAGTTGGACTTGGAGTAAAGATAAATATGGTTCCTTTAAAAGGGATAAATGATAAAGAAATAGTTGATATTTTAGATTTTTGTAAAGAGAGAAATATAGAAGTTCGTTTTATAGAGTATATGGAAAATGCAAAAGCCTCTGATAATCTCAAAGGACTTTTAGGTAAAGAGATACTTCAGCTTATAAAAGAGAAGTATATCATCAAAAAAGTAGGGCGAGAGGGTAGTAGTCCATCTTTTTCTTATCTTTTAGAAGATGGATATAAGTTTGGTCTGATTGATCCTCATAAACATGATTTTTGCCAAACTTGTAATCGTATCAGACTCACTGCTGAAGGACATCTCATCCCTTGTCTATATTTTGATGAAGCGATGAGTATCAAAGAAGCGGTTAAAAACAGTGATGTTTCAAAAGCTGTAGAGATTTTAAAAGAGGTACTTCAAGATAGACCAAAAGAGAACCGTTGGGGTCATGAAAGTAGTGAGGTTTCAAGTCGTGCATTTTATGAGACGGGTGGCTAGTGATTCCTCTTGTTGAGAGTTTTTACTCCTTTCAAGGAGAGGGTAGGTTTGTTGGAACTCCATCTATCTTCATCAGACTTGGTGGATGCAATCTAGGATGTGCTGGGTTTGGAGTGAAAATTGATACACTCATAGGATGCGACTCTTTAAAAGCAGTTAATCAAGAATATTTTAGCCACACTTGGAAAAAGATAGATAATCTTATACCAATAATCAACGATTATTTAAAAGAGTTAGATTTTAAACCAGATATTGTTATCACAGGTGGTGAGCCATTGCTTCATTATCAAAATCCTATACTTCTAGATGCATTAAAAGAGTCTGTTTTAAAAGGGCATAGAGTTACATTTGAGACAAATGCGACGATTGAAATCGATTTTTTAAGATTTCCTATTTATAAAAAGATAGTATTTGCTATGAGCGTAAAACTTGAAAATAGTGGTGAACCAAAATCTAAACGGATTAATACAGATGCAATATCTGCCATAGTTTCAAACACAAAAGAGTCATTTTTTAAATTTGTACTTAGTGAAAATGATGTTAACACAAAAGAGATAAAAGAGATTACAAAAGAGTATCCTAACACTTCTATTTACTGTATGCCTTTGGGAAGCAGAGCTAGTGAATTAAGAAAGAGTGATAAGGCAGTTGCTAATTTTTGTATTCAAAATGGTTATAATTTTGTAGATAGGATGCATATAAGATTATGGGATAATGAGGAGGGAAGATGATAATAAGAAAATTATTTAAATTTGAAAATGCTCATGTTGTGAGAGGATGTTCAAGTCAGAGATGCAAATATAGTATTCATGGACATTCATATAAGGTTGAGGTTTTGTTTGAGTCAAATTATCTTGATAATGGTCAGATGGTTTATGATTTTGGATTGATGAAATTAACTATAAAAGAGTTAATTGATTCATTTGACCATTCGACGGCAATTTGGGATAAAGATGATAGGGACTATATCGGTTCAATTAAAAAACATAGTTTAAGATGGGTAAGTTTACCAGTTTCGCCCTCAGCTGAGCAGTTTGTGCGAGTTATATTTTTGATGGTTGATAAATTACTTTTGCAGACAAAAATGGTAAATGGTGAGAAAAATGTAAGTTTGCATAGTGTTATTGTACACGAAACTGATACAGGATATGCACAAGGTTTTAGAGAAGATGCATACAGTAAACTTATGGGTAAAATAGATTTAAAAGATATTGTTTTTTCCAAACAAGTCAAAGAGGAGTGGAGTGATTTTCATATGTGGGATAAATTATTAGAAGATAAAATATTTGTGAATCCTCCATTAAATTAAATTAATTAAATTATAATTCAACTTGTTTTAATTATTAAGATGTAGAATATACTTACAATATAAAATTTTAAAGGAGTAAGATTAAATGAAAAAAACTTTTATTTATTCATTGGTGTTAGCGGCGTTTTTAGTAGGGTGTGGTGATAAGGAAGGTAACGGTGTAATAGATGCGGCTAAAGAAGCAGCAACGAGTGCAGTGGATGCAACTAAAGAAGCTGCTGGTAATGCGGTAGAGGCTACAAAAGAAGTTGCAAAAGAAGCAGCAAGTGGAGCAGTAGAAGCAGTCAAAGAGGGTAAAGATATAGCAACAGCAGCAAAAGATGCAGTAGTAGATACAGCAAACGGAGCAGTAGAAGCTACAAAAGAAGCGGCAGGAAGTGTTGTTGATAGTGCAAAAGATGCGGGAAGTAGTGTTGTTGATGGTGCAAAAGAAGCAACTACAAGTGCAGTAGATACAGCGAGCAATGCAGTAAGCACTACGGTTAGCACAGCAGTTGGTGCAGTAGCTGCAACGACAGGAGCAGTAACAGAAGCTACTGAGACAGTAACTGAAAAAGTGAGTGCTTCAGTAGCATCTGGCGATGCGGTAGCTGGAAAGTTAAAGTTTGCAAAATGTGCTGGATGCCATGGTTCAAATGGTGAGAAAAAAGCATTAAATACAAGTGCTGCAATTACAGGATGGGATGTAGCTAAAACTATAGAAGCATTAAATGGTTACAAAGATGGATCTTATGGCGGTGCTATGAAGGGTGTTATGAAAGGTCAAGTTGCAACTATGAGTGAAGCAGATGTTGCAAATTTGGCAGCATATATCAATACTTTACAGTAAATCTTTTTATAGCTAAGAGAGGAGAATTTTTTCTCTCTTAGTCATCTCTACTCTCTCTTTTTTAAAAAATTGTATCTTTTTGTATCTTTTATGGAAAAATAATTTTTTTAGTTTAAATAATTTTACACTTATTATATCTTTTATCTAGTTTGCCGACTTACTTGTATCAAAAATAAGGAGTTGATGTATGAGTGTGCAAAGTGATAAGTTTCAAGACCTGCTAAAATGGGATATCTATAAAAGTAGTGATAACTTTAAGAGTTATGTTATTGAAAATAGATTAGAAGAGGATGAACAAAGGGTTTTGATAACAGCTTATGGTGAGTTAGAAAAGTATCATAAATCACAAGATATAACACTCTCAGATGCATCTGCTATCGATAAAGCTATGGAGATAAAAAATCGATATAGTAAGAGGGAAAAATTTGTGTTAAATATAACTAATGAAGATTCAAGTACTGAGAGTTCAAATAGAGAGTTTGAAACATTAGAATTTAGAGGAAATACAATGGAGTATTTCAAAATCTGGATTGTAAATATATTTCTTTCAATTGTTACACTCGGTATCTACTCAGCTTGGGCAAAAGTGAGAACAAATAGATATTTTTATGCTAACACTTTTTATCAAAATTCCTCTTTTGAATATACAGCAGATCCTTTAAATATCTTGAAAGGAAGAGCTATTATCGTTGCTTTTTATGGACTTTTTATCTTTTCAGCTCAAGTATTGTTAAATCCTATAATTGCTGGAGGGATCTTTCTTCTATTTATTTTGGCTCTTCCTTGGTTTATTAACCGTGCAATAAAGTTTAAATTAAAATATGTAAAGCACCGTAGTATAAATTTTCGTTATGATGAAAATGCACCATCATTTTATAAGTTTTTCTTGTTGCATATGGTGATTAATATAGTTACTATTGGCTTAGCTTATCCATACAGTTTAAACAAATTTAAAAAACTTCTTATCGATAATAGTAAGTTTGGTAATAGTGAATTTCAGTATGCTGGCGAAACAAAAAATATGTATAAACAATTTTTTAAAGTTTTAGGTTCTTATATTGGATATATTTTAGCTCCAATGTTCGTACTTGGCTTGGTATCATATTTTTTAATACCACAGGGTATGGGGCTGGCGTCTAATCCTAGTTTGTTTGTGATACTAGCAGCTGGTGCAGCGATAGCATCTTATATCTTTTTTATCATTGTAGGTTTTGCGATAAAAGGGTTTTATGATGCATATATAACAAACTATGTCTGGTCAAATACAACAATAAAAGAGAATAGTTTTCAAAGTACACTAAAGCCATTAGCTCTTGCTTGGATATATATCTCAAATATTTTTGCTATCATCTTTTCACTTGGTCTTTTAACTCCATGGGCAAAAATTAGAGTTGCAAAATACAAATGTGAAAACTTTGCAATAGCTGCAACAGATATCTCTAGCTTTATAGCAACCCAGCAGGAAAATCAAAGTGCTTTAGGTGAAGAGACAGGAGATTTTTTTGATATAGATATAGGAATATAAAATGACAATATTTGCACAATATTTTGATGGTAAAACCTCAGATAAAAAAGAGGTAACAGTCAAGTTTTTAGAAAATTATATTGTGCAAGTAGAAGGGGAAGGGGTAAACTTTCAAACTTCTTTTGATGAGATTACTTTTTCATCAAGAGTAGGGAATATACCTCGTATTCTTACATTTTCTAATGGTAGTGTAGCTCATAGCGATGAAAATGATAAAATAGACCTCGTTTTAAAAGAACTAAAAAAGAGTAGCTCTTTGGCTTATATCTTTGAAAGTAAGATGAGGTATGTTATCCTCTGTGTAATATTTCTTTTCTTAAGCGTTGGATTTTTTCTTACAATTGGTTCTGATATGGCAGCAAAATCTATTGCTAAAATAATTCCCCAATCTATTGAAGATAAAATCTCTCACAGTACTTTAAAGACATTGGATAAATATCTTTTAGAGCCTAGTACACTCTCACAAGAGAGAAAAGATGAGTTTAACAAACTCTTTGCAAAACTAAATAACAATGACTCAAAATATCATCTACATTTTCGCCGAGGCATCGGAGCAAATGCCTTTGCTTTGCCTTCTGGTGATATCGTTTTAACTGATGAACTTGTAGAGATAAGTGATGGTGATAATGATATGGTTTATGGAGTGTTAGCTCATGAGAGAGGACATGTTGAACATAAACATTCGATGCAATTACTTGTAAAAGCTTCTATTGTAAGTGCGGTTATCACATATTTTACAGGAGATGTCTCCTCTTTAGTAGCAACACTAAGCACATCTGCTATAAATGCAACTTATTCAAGAGATTTTGAGAGAGAAGCAGATGAATATGCAAAGATAAAGATGAATCAAGAGGGTATCTCACCAAAGCATTTAGCGGATTTTTTTATTAAGATGAGTGAAGATGGTGGTGGTGAGTCAAATGAAACTAAAAGCTTTTTTGATTCACATCCACCAAGTAAGGAGCGGATTGATTATCTATTGGCTCCTTAGCCACTCCCCGATTTCTTCATTATTTTCATATATAATTGGTGAAAATAACTAATCAAGGAGTGCACTATGCGAAAAGTAGTAATATTTAGTTCTTTAGCTCTTTTGCTGTTTTCATCTTCTCTTTATGGAGATAGATTTGAACACAAACATGTAAAAAAACCTCACCATGTTGTTCATAGTAATACTATACGAAATGAACATCGTTATACTAGACCAAGTATAAGAGGAAAACACTATACAAAAAAATCACATCTTCGTAAACCTCACCACTATGTAGCTAATCATCGCCGTCTTGGACATAGGGTAAATCATCTTCATAGAGATGCATTTTACTTCTCTCTTAGAGGGCTTGATTATCACTATATGGATGGTGCATTTTATAGACCATATCGTAATGGATATAGAGTTGTAAGAGCCCCTGTTGGAGCATTTATCTATGATTTACCTCGTGGATTTATTAAGATTTATGTTGGTAGTCACCCATATTATAGATATGAAGATACATATTATGAGGGATATAGAGATGGATATCGTGTTGTCGGTGAACCGATAGAGTATGTGCGGGATATTCCACGATATAGATACAATAGAGGAGATGTAGTATCAACTCTTCCAAGAGGTGCAATAGAGGTTATAATAGATGGTACACACTATTATGAGTTTGGAGATATTTATTTTTCACTCTCTCTTCGTAATGGTATGCGTGTTTATACGGTGGTTAATGTTTTTTAGAAGATCAATATTTGGAAAATTGTTTATCATTTCATCATATGTTTTAAATTTTTCCAATGCTTCTATGACGACCTTTAATGGCTCTGCATAAATTTCTGGTAAATTAAATTCGCCTTTTTCTAGCTCAAAAGCTAATCTTTCAACAGGCGGATTAAATTTTGCATCTACGCCTTTTTTGTTTCCTCTTGCATCTACTCTATACCAACCAAAATCTTTTAGATAAATTGCATTTAACCCATGAAGGCAATAGATATCTTTTTTGTACTCTGAGCAACTTAATCTCTGATAACAAAATCCAGTAGGGATATGATTGGCTCTTAGCAGAGCGGCCAATAGATGACTTTTTGCATAGCACCAACCAGTTTTGTATCTTAATACTTTACTCGCTTTACATGTAGTAATATTATCTTTATAGTCTCCAGAGTGGTTGATATTGTCTCTTACATACTCAAAACAGTTTTTTGCTATCTCTTTATCTGTTTTACAGTTAGCTGATAAAGTCTTAGCTAATTTTTGTATTTCTTGATTTGAGTAGTCAATGATTTCTGTCTCTTTTAAAAAAGTTGTCATTTTATGATTATATCCTAAACCTTAATTTTTTTCCACTCTCCCTTATCAAAAGCTCTCCAAAGGAAAAATGCTTTTACAAATGTATCGCTTATCATCGCAAGATAGATTAAAAGTACAGATTCAAAATAGTATGCAAGTAAAAATGCAGGGATAATTCGCACTAGCCAAAGCGATGTTAGATTGATTTTGAGTGTTCTTTTTGTATCTCCTGCACCTCTTAAAGCTCCACTTAAAACAAAATTGAAAGCTAGAGGGATTTGTGAAAAGCCAACGATTTGTAGATACAAACTAGCCTCTTTTATGGTTTGTGGGTCGTTGGTAAAAAGCCATACAATAGGTTCAGGGGTAAATATCATAAAAAGTCCAAGTACAAACATAAAACTTGTTGTATATTTAAGAACCAGCATCACATCATCCCTTGCAAGGTCTGGATTTTTAGCTCCTAGTCCTTGTCCCATTAATGTCATAGCAGCTATGGTAAAGCCAATTCCTGGCATAAATGCTAAGCCTTCTATTCGTAGTCCTATTTGATATCCAGCTAAAGTTTCGGTTCCAAAGTGTGCGATGATAACAGTAAAAAGCATAAATGAACCAAAAGTAAGAGTTCTCTCAAATGATGCAGGGATGCCAACTTTTAAAGCTCTTGATACTATACTTTTTGAGTAATACCACATCGGTATAAAAGGAGTTTTTTTAGATATATATAAAAAGATATATACTAAAAGTTCCAATATATTTACGATGACAGTTGCAATCGCAGCCCCTTCAACCCCTAACATTGGAAATCCTAAATTTCCATAAATCAGAATCCAATTTAAAAATATATTTATAAAAATCGATACAAGTTTGATATAAAAAGGTGTTTTAGTGTCTCCAGCTGAATTTAGTGCGGTTACAAAAACCATTTTGACAAATATAAACGGTAACATAATTGTTAGCATCGTAACATATGAACTACCTAGTTCTATCACTTCAATTGCCGTACCAAACCAAACAAAAACCATAGGGGATAAAAGATACCAAAGAAGAGTTACAGGAATACTAAGATAAAAAGCAAATCTTATAAGCGAACTAAGCCCCAAAGATGCTCTTTTCATTCGTCTAGCTCCCACAAAACGAGATAAAATAGCACTTGTACCCACATGAAGAAGTGTCAATATCGCAAAAACAAACATCAAACTTTGAAGTCCCAAGCCAACAGCGGCGATTGCAAAGGCAGATATACGACCTACCATAATCAAATCAGTTATAATTTGTAGCATATCAAGAAGAGAATTTAGAGCGGCAGGAACGGCGAGAGAGAGGATTTTTTTGTGTTTTGTGTTAAATATTGTCATGTTTTGGTATTATGCCCAAAACTAAATGTAAAAAGGTAAAAAGTTAGAATGAGTGTAAAAGAAGAGTTATTAAAAAGATCTGGTTCAAAGTGTGAGCTTTGTGGGAAAGATAGTGATTTAAATGTATATGAAGTAGAGCCAAGTGATGGAAGTTGTGAACAATCTATTTTGCTTTGTAATACTTGCCAAGAACAGATTGAAGATAGTTCAAAAATAGATGAAAAACATTGGAATTGTTTAAATGATAGTATGTGGAGTGAGGTACCAGCTGTGCAAGTGATGGCATATAGGATGCTAAAAAAGATGCAAAAACAAGATTTGCTTGATATGCTCTATCTTGAAGATGATGTTAAGAAGTGGGCAGACGCAGCTAAGAGTGATGGTGATGAAAAACAATTTTCAACAGTAGACTTAAATGGTGCAAAACTCCAAGCTGGTGATACTGTAACTATCATCAAAGATTTAGAAGTAAAAGGTGCAGGATTTACTGCTAAAAGAGGAACAGCTGTAAGAAATATCGCTCTTACAGATAATCCAGAGCAGATTGAAGGCCGAGTAAATGGCACTCGTATTGTACTTCTTACTAAATTTTTGAAGAAAGCTTAAAATGTCATTTAAAACACTTGGACTATCAGACAAACTTCTTAAAGCCATATCAGATGAGGGGTATAACAAACCAACTCCAATTCAAAAACAAGCCATTCCAATAATCCTTCAAAAAAGAGATGTTTTAGCAGGAGCTCAAACAGGAACTGGAAAAACAGCAGGATTTACTCTGCCCTTGCTTCAGATGCTAGATGATGGACCACCTCCCAAAGGAAAACGACAAGTAAGAGCATTGATACTTACTCCAACAAGAGAATTAGCTGCACAAGTTGCCCAAAGTGTAGAAACTTATGGGAAATATCTTCCATTTAAATCTACTGTAATTTTTGGAGGAGTTGGGGTAAATCCTCAGATATCTACTCTTAGAAAAGGGGTTGATATAGTCATAGCGACTCCTGGAAGATTGCTAGACCTGATAGAGCAAAAAGCTCTTAATCTTTCACAAGTTGAGTGTTTGATTTTGGATGAAGCGGATAGGATGCTTGATATGGGGTTTATCAGAGATATCAGAAAGATACTTGCATTTTTACCTAAAAGAAGACAAAACTTACTATTTTCTGCGACGTTTTCAAAAGAGATTAAAAAGTTAGCAGACACTCTTTTAAATAATCCAGCTCTCATTGAGGTAGCAAGGGCAAACAAAACAGCAGAACAAATCAAACAAATTGTCTACCCCGTCGATAAAAAACGAAAAAGAGAGCTTATCTCTTATCTCATCGGCTCAAATAATTGGAAACAAGTTTTAGTTTTCACAAGAACAAAACATGGTGCAAATCGTCTATGTGAACAACTAGGAAAAGATGGACTAAGCTCCGCTGCAATTCACGGTAACAAAAGCCAAGGAGCAAGAACAAGAGCATTGGCTAATTTTAAAGAAGGTTCAGTAAGAGTTTTAGTAGCAACTGATATCGCAGCAAGAGGTATAGATATCGAAGAGTTACCTCATGTGATAAATTTTGAGTTACCAAATGTTGCTGAAGATTATGTACATCGAATCGGGAGAACAGGACGAGCTGGAAGTATTGGAGAAGCTATATCTTTAGTTTGTATAGATGAAGATGAACTTTTACAAAATATTGAAAAACTTACAAAGTATAAAATTCCAAAAGTAAAAATTAAGGGGTTTGAGCCAGATAAAACAATAAAAGCAGAGCCGATTCAAAAACAAGGTGGACGTTCTCGTAAAGGTGGTGGTCAAAGTAGTAGAGAACATAAGCCTCAAAGAAGACAAAGTTCTAATACATCAAGGAGGCGAAGTTAGAATTTGACTTGACAATTATAAAAAAAGATTATAATATAACGCAATATATAGTTAAGGGAATACATGAAATATCTATTAATTGTGATAGTAGTCATTACTATTTTTACTACAGAAGGTAAAGCTAAAGTAGCTTATAAGCATACAATGCAAGATTCTCAAGACTGTAAAAAATGCCATGATATGGCAAAGAATAAAAAATATATTCATATGCCAGTTAGAGTTAACTCTTGCTCTTCTTGTCATAATGTTTTTGTTAAAACGAAAAAATTACTTAGAATGACAGATATAGTTAAAAAGTGCGTGATGTGTCATCCCAAAAAGCGTACTTTAATCGAAAAAGGTAAAAATATTCATCCTCCTGTGAAGAGAGATTGTACAAATTGCCATGATCCACACGCTGGGAATAGAAAGTTTAGATTAAAAGCTGATAAGAGAAAAAATCTTTGTCTGATGTGTCATACAAAAAAGAAAAAATGGTTAAAAAATGCAACTGCAAAACATGGTGCGATATATCGAAAAAATGGTGGATGCATAGCTTGTCATGATCCTCACAGCACAGGCAGAAAGAAGATGCTAAAAAAGAGTGTAAATAAGCTTTGTCTCTCTTGTCATAACAAAACACTTAAAAGAGATGAAGATGGGGTAAAGCTTTTAAATATTGCTAAACATTTAAGAGATAACAAAAAATGGCATAAACCAATAAAATCAGGAAATTGTGTTAGTTGTCACAATCCTCACGGTTCTAAAAATCATAGAATGCTTCATGAGCCGTTTCCAACAAAAAGTGTTGTAAAATTTGATCCAAAAAAATATATCTGTTTTAAATGTCACGAGAGTACAAAAATTACAGAAAAATCAACCACAACTGATACAAACTTTAGAAGAGATAAGAAAAATCTTCACACGATACATGTACAAAAATTCTCAATTGCTTGTGGCACTTGTCATGATTTTCATGCATCTAAAAAGGGTGTGCCTCTCATCAAGGAAAAAACAACTTATAGTGGCACAGAGTTTAAACTCAGATATATAAAAACACCAAATGGAGGTTCATGTAATCCAATTTGCCATAATAAGAGAGAGTATAATAATAGGTTTCAACCAAAATAGATAACAATTAAAAATTGTTGTCTAATCCATTGTCGATAGGACCCATATCAAGATAGCCTTCTGGACCATTATGGCAATCATAACAACTAACTTCGTCATTTATTTTGTATTCTACGAAACCATCTCTATGTCTAAATGTTATTGGTGTTTTGATTCTTGAAAGGATGCTCCCACCATAGTCATCACCATGACAATGTCTGCATCCAGCTTCTCTATAGTCATCTCTTACGAACCACCAATGACCATCAACCCACTTTTGACCAATAGTATGTTGTTCGCCATAAGTATAATTTATATCAGCAGGAGCTGTTGTAGTTGTTCCACAACCTAAAAATATAAAAGGGATAAAAAATATAAATATTAAGTTTTTCATAAACCATTCTCCAAAGTCTTTTTATAAGAACATTTTACCAAAAAACTTTAATTTTTGCTATAATGCCCGCATGATAGAGCAAGAATCGATAGAAAATCTCAAAAATAGGCTTGATGTTGTTGATGTTGTTGGCGGATATGTAGAGCTTAGAAAAGCTGGTGCAAATTTTAAGGCAAATTGTCCTTTTCATGGGGAAAATACACCATCATTTGTAGTTAGTCCTGCCAAGCAGATTTATCACTGTTTTGGATGTGGGGTTGGTGGAGATGCTATAAAATTTGTTATGGAGTATGAGAAGTTAAATTATCCAGAAGCTATCGAAAAACTTGCAAGTAGTTATAATGTTCATCTGAGATATACAAAAGATGATAGAGAAGGAGATAGATATGATAAAAAGATTATTGAAAATCTAAATCTATTTTTTAGGAAAAACTTTAATTATAACGAAGGTGCAAAAGCATATTTGAAAGAGAGAGGGATTTATGAATCAACTATCGAAAAGTTTGAGATAGGATATGCCCCTGAATCTTTTAAGACTTTAGATCAGATGCGAAAAGAGTCCGTAAGTTTCACTGAATCAAAAGATTTGGGTCTTGTTGCGGTTGGAGAAAATGGAAAACCATATGCTAGATTTTCTCAAAGAATCACCTTTCCTATATTTACTCCAAATGGAAAAATTGTAGGCTTTGGAGGAAGAACTATCACAGAACACCCTGCAAAGTATATAAATTCACCTCAAAGCAAAGTTTTTGACAAATCAAAACTTCTTTATGGTTATCACAAAGCCAAAACAACGATATATCAAAAAGGTGAAGTGATAGTTACAGAAGGATATCTTGATGTTATTATGCTTCATCAAGCTGGATTTACAAATGCCGTAGCATCTTTGGGTACGGCTCTTACAACCTATCATATACCGATACTAGCTCGTGGGAATCCCAAAGTTATACTTGCATATGATGGTGACAAAGCGGGAAAAGAGGCTGCTTTTAAAGCAAGTTGCTTATTAAGTGCAAAAGGCATAAGTGGAGGAGTTGTTATATTTGCATCTGGTTTAGACCCTGCTGATATGGTAAAAAATCATCAAAGCGAAGAGTTAAACAGACTTTTTCATAACCCTAAACCTTTGATTGAGTATGCTCTTGAGTATATTATCTCTAAATATGAGGTTAAAGATCCTATCCAAAAAGAGGAAGCACTAAAAGATGCAATAAACTATCTTCAAACACTTTCAGCAGTTTTGCAAGAGGAGTATAAAATATATTTAGGAGCAATTTTAGGAGTAGATGCTAGATTTATAGGGATAAACAGACAACATCCGTTGGACTCTACACCAGATGCATCCAGACAAAAAGAGGAGATATCAGAACTTATCATGATAAAGACTTTTCTCTCAAAACCTCATATGATAGATACACTTTTAGATACAGTTGGAGAGGATATCTTTCAAAGACATAGAAGAGAATTTTCACTGCTCTTAAGCGAACAGCTTAATGACCCTTTGCTTATTGGTATCAAGATAAGAGATGATTTAAGAGAGCTTAGTGATGATGAACTTAAAAATCAACTTCGAGTTTTTTTAATCAGACACAATAAAGAGGAGCTTGTAAAAGTAAGACAAAAAAGAGATATTTCTTTTGAGAAAAAGAGTTTTTACCTTCGAAAGATTAAAGAGAGTATTCAACAATTAGAGAGGGGGAATTTAGTTCCTTATGAAGTCTATAAATAAAAAAAGCTAAAATAGTAAAAATTTTAAAAACGAGGGAAACAAAGATGAAAGCATTGGCACTATTTAGTGGTGGACTTGACAGTATGCTTGCTATGAAGACGATTAGTGATATGGGGATAGAGGTAGTTGCACTTCATATGAATACAGGTTTTGGTGGTAGTAAAGATAAGAGTGATGTTATGAAAAGAAGAGCAAAAATAGCTGGAGCTGAATTTGTTATTGTAGATGTAAGAGAAGAGTTTATTCAAAAGATTCTTTTTGATCCAAAACATGGATATGGGAAGTATTTTAATCCTTGTATAGATTGTCATGGTTATATGTTTAGGATAGCAAAAGCACTTATGCCAAAATATGAGGCACAATTTATCATAACAGGTGAGGTTTTAGGGCAAAGACCGATGAGCCAAAGAGCAGAAGCTATTGCTACAGTCACCCAGCTTGCTGAAGATGATGAAGGATTGATTCTTCGTCCTATGTGTGCAAAACATATGAAACCTACAAAGCCAGAGATAGAGGGTTGGGTTGATAGAGAAAAGCTTTATGATATAGAGGGAAGAAGTCGTGAAGTGCAACTTGGTTTGGCTAAAAAGTTTGGTTGGGAAGATTATCAAAGTCCTGGTGGTGGGTGTCTTTTGACAGAGGCCTATTTTAGTAAAAAGGTTGAAGAGTTTGTTGAGCATGATAGGCTTGAAGTGAGTGATATTGCTGTTTTAAAGCATGGAAGACATTTTAGATTGCCAGATGGTGCAAAACTTGTCATAGGCAGGGATAAAGAGGACAATGAAGCGATAGGAAAAGTCCAAAGTCCAAAGTATTATTTTGGTGAAGCACAAGATATATCTGGTCCGTTGTCGCTTTTGTCTAAAACTGCTAGTGAAGATGATAAAAAATTAGCGGCTAAACTTATTTTGACATATACAAAACTTCCTAGCGATAAAGATGGTGAAGTAAAGTTGGGTGAAGAGCTTATAGTCGCATCTGCATTTGAAAATAAAGAGGCAACTAGAGAGTTTTTTGTTTCGGTTGATTAGATGTTTTCAAAAACATCTTTGATACTAATCTCTTCATCTAAGCAGTTAATTTTCATCAACTCTTCTATGTAGAAGCCTTTGACATAATAATATTTTTCATTATTTAGTTCATATTTGTCAATGATTTTTAAAGTGGTATCTACTATAAAATACTCTTTTATTCCAAATCTTTCATAAAGCTCTTTTTTGACTCCTTTATCTTTATGTGCGGTAGAGTTTGATAACACTTCAAAAATTGCACAAGGTATTGGATTTTCACAAAAGAGCATTACATCTGGTTGTACTACATTGATATTTCCAGCACGAGAGAGTTTTAGATCAAATGGAGCTACTCTTGGGATGCAGGTGCTATTTTTATCTTTTGCAATATTTTTTAAGATAAAAAATATATTGCCAACTGTATCTTGATGAGTTGCACTTGCACCTGCCATCATAAATATTTCTCCATTTATCAACTCTACCCGTTCGCTTGTGCTTTTGTCGATATCTAAGTAGTCTTGGTAGTTATAATTATCTAGTTTTAGTGCTTCATCCATTGTTTATCTCCTGCTTCTTTCATTTTAGCATGTTTCTTGTTTAGTTTTTTTTTAATTTGACGATATATTTGTACTTAATAAAATAGAGGTGAGGATTTTGCATATAATTGTTGTTTTATTGCTGATTTTTTCTTCTGTTTGGTCTATTGAAATTGATAGGGATTTACTTAAAGAGGAGATTAGGAATAGCCCTAAGAATGTTGCTTTAAAAATAGTATTGGCTCGTACTTATATCAGTCAAAGTGATTTTGATGAAGTTAAAAAATTGCTTAGCGAAGTGTTAGGGATTGAAAAAGATAATCAAAATGCTTTGTCGTTGATAGAAGATATAAAAAAGATTAAATCATTTACAAGTGATAAAAAAGATAAAAAGATATCAGATTCAAAAAAGTTAATTTTACATAGTGATAAGCTTTTTAAAAACAGGCAATATAAACAAATCCTTCAGATGCATAAGGTGCTTAAAAGAAATAGTATTTTATTTGATAGACGGATTGATTTAAATGCTATATGGAGTAGCATCTATACAAAAGATTACAGTAGGGCATTTAAAATCATAAAAAAATCTTCACTCTCTAAAGAGGAAAAATATTACCTCAAAATAAAAACTCATCAAGCAAAAGGTGAATATCAACTATCTGAAAATCTTTATAAAGAGGCTCTAAAAGATAGAGATAGTGAAAATCTTGTAGTTGGTTTGTATGAACTATATATTAAACAGCATAAGTATAAAGCAGCAAGAGAACTTGTTAGTTCATATAAAAATGTAGCATTAGAAAAAATATCACCACTGCCTAAAGTTAAAGAAAATGTTAAACCAAAGAGTGAATTTGAGATCACAAAAGGGCAGTTTTTTAAACTAAAAGATGGTGGGCAAAAAGATAAAGCATTTGAATTACTCTCAAAATATGTTAAAAAAGATTCAAAAAATGAAGAAGCAGTATTACTTTTAGCAAATCATCTATATTGGGATGGAAAGATAGAAGAGAGTTTTAGAGTATTAAAGCCATTCATAGGAAAAACTAACAATAAAGAGATAGTAGCTAGATACTCTGATATTCTTTTACAAAAAGCAGTAAAAGAGCATAAAGCAAAGAACTATGATAAAGCATTAAAACAATATATAGACCATTATAAAATAAACCAAGATGCAAAGACAGCTAAAGAGATAGCTGAGATATATTTTATGAAAGAGGAGTTTAAAGAGTCTCTATCATATTATAAAACTTATCTAAACTCAAATACAAAAGATTACAAGATTAGGTTTCGATATGCTGAGGCATTGCAGATGCAAAAGAGCTATTTGGAGGCTCAAAAGGAGTACAAAAAGGTACTTGGAGTAAATAGTGAGCTTTATACACTATCACTCTATCGATACTCAAATATGCTTATGTCTCAAAAAGATGAACGAAAATGGAATAAATCAAGAAGGGCATTGGAGTATCTTAAAAAAGAGTTACAAAAAGAGGAGAAAAGCAAAAATAGAGACTCACTTTTAAGATATACAGAAATTGCACTAAAAAAAGTAAGCAAACCTATGCCAAAACCTGGAAAATTTAAAGATATTATGCTTTTACCTGGTCAGAAAAAAATTATAAAAAAGGGGACTATTTTTGAAGGTTCTAAGATGGAGGCTAGGGATATAACTTCAGTCAAATCTATGTTTGGTCAGAGAGGAGTTGTAGAAAAAAGAGTTGCACAAAAAGATATAGAGTTTAATTTTCATATGTTAGAAGATAGTAGTATTGATAACTTATCTCTTGGAATTCGTCTTAATAATATTGCAAAGTTTAAAGATGCACTGCTCTCTTTGGAGAGTAAAAAGTCAAGAGTTAAAACTGGTGAGTTAGAGCATACATTTGATAGTTTTTATACACATTTTGATATGCAGAATTTTTCTATTGGTGTTGGGATTGATAAATTTGAAAAGTTTGAAGATTTAAATATAGAGCTTTTATATAACAGAGCATTTGTAGGGCATCAGATGACTTTTGGATTTTCTTATCAAAATGCAGCTTTTGTAAATTCTCTAGCTTACATGATAGAACATAGGATAAATACGGTGCAATTTTCTCTCTATGATGCCATACTGCTTAGAAACTTAAAAGAGGCAGAGGTTAGTTTGGAGTTAAATATTTTTGATGATGAAAATATAAATGTAAACAGTTGGTTAAATTATCCGATATATACAATGATGTATAGAGATTTTGAAAACTCTTTTTCATTGTCTGGGAGTTATCTTTTTAATTCAAAAACAGACTTGGGTTATTTCCCAGCTAGGTTTTTTGATGGTAACTATATAAATATGAGACCTACTATTAACCTTGGAAAGATTGGTAAGATTGGTGGTTTTGGTGGTATGGGATACTCTATAAGAGAGAAAAATTTTTTATATAACTATGGGCTTTATGCCCAGTTTTTAGTATTTGGATTGTTTGATATAAATATAGATTGTCGTCACTATCAAAGTGGATACAGTCCTGATGGTGCAAATGAGTGTTATGCCAAAGCGGCTTATAAATGGTAGAGGATAAAATAGGAATGAATGATAAAGTTATATCACTTAAATCGCAAGAGAATAGTACTCTTATAAAAGTGGCACTTGAACAAAACAAAGAGCAAAAGATGCTTTTTCTTTCGCATAAAGAGTCCTCTTTTGTTACTAATTCGTTTAAAGAGATAAATGACAACAACCAAAAGTTATCATACAGTTATCCCTATATAAGATTTATCTTTTTAAAAGATAGTTGGAGTATTCTAGATGCCTCTTATGGTAAAACTTTTTTCATAAATGAAGTACAAAAGATGATGAAAGAGGAAGATTTTGATACTCTCTATCTTCATAGAGGTGATACTTTCTTTGAAGGTAGCACAAAGAGAGATATCCAGAGAGTCATATCTGATATCATTGAAATCTCCAGGTATTACCATAAAAGAGTCATCTTTTCTTTCAATGAAAAAACTGCACTTGGAAAAATTATTGATGATGTTGTATCGGTTGAGGTAGATTTAGAGTTAGAGGCATTTAAAGATAGCGATGGAGTATATAAAAGTCGTATCATAAGATGTAAAAAAGAGCATACAAATATCGTACTTTTTTCAGATAAAAAAGAGGTGCTAGATTTTCACAAATATATATTTAAAAAAGATCCAAATATCAATTTTTTGTATATTGAGAAGCTAGATGTAAATAGTAAAACAGTTTTAGCTAATTCAGATATTATTATTTTTAACCTAGATAATATCGACCTTAAAGATCAGCTTTTACGATTTATTGATAAGCAGAGGTTAAAGACAAAGTTTCTATTTTTGAGTGATGAAAAAGTGATTCGAAAACGAGATAAGATTCGTAAGCTTGAAAAGGGTATTTTTCAGGTTTATGAGAAATACTTTGACTTGCTTGAATATATTCATACTATTGAAAAAATTATAGGTAGAAATTTTTACTCGGAAGTGTTAAAACAGGTAAATATAGTACCTACAAATAAATATTTTAAGCAGATAGAAGAGTTTGAAAATGTTGTTTATAATTTTAGAAATTATCATATCTATTTTAGTATTGTTGCCATTAAGTACGAAGATGAGAGTGCAGTAGATAAAGAGCTTGTAGAGAGTTGTATCAGGGAGTTAGATATGGTATATCATGATGAGATAAATAAAAAATTACTTTTTTTACTTGTAGATATTTTTCCGTCAAATGGTTTCTCTTTGGTAAGTGAACGATTAAGAGAGCAAAAAGTCTCTATTGTAAAAAAAGAAGCTTTTTGTGCTGATGAATTTATACACTTAATGGGAAAAAAGATAGAGTATGTTTAAGATACTGTTTTTAGTCATACTTCTTTTAGCTCTCTCATATTTAAGTCTCTATCAGTTGGAAAATCTTTATAGATATGAAGATTCTTTTGTTCAAGCTGGTGTGATTTTTATACTTATTTTTTCGTTGATTGTTATAGCTCGTTATTTTATTTTACTTCTTCTTTCAATGCTTAATCTTTTTAGACACGCAAGAGATAAGAGAGTTCCTTCTAAAGAACATAATATAATGGTATCTGTTATCGTTCCTTGCTATGATGAAGAGAAGGTAATCAAAGCATCTTTGGAGAGTTTAAAAAATCAAACATACACAAACTTTGAGATTATTGTTGTAGATGATGGAAGTAGTGATAACACTCATTTAGTTGCTAAAAATATGGAGTTTATTGATGGTAAAAGACGACTTATTGCATTGACTAAAAAAAATGGTGGTAAAGCAGAGGCATTAAACTTTGGAATAGAACAGGCAAAAGGTGAATTAATTCTTGCTGTAGATGCAGACTCTAAACTTTCACCAGATGCGATAGAGTTGATGGTGGGTTATTTTGATGACCCAAAAGTTGGAGCAGTTGCAGGTTCGGTTTATGTTACCAATCAAAACACACTTTGGACAAAACTCCAAGCTTTAGAGTATATTCAGGGGTTAAATTTAGTTAGAAATGGTCAGGCATATCTAAAGCTTGTAAATATTATTCCCGGACCCATTGGAATGTTTAGAAAATCAGCAATTATTGAAGCGGGTGGTTATCAGTATGACACCTATGCTGAGGATTGTGATTTGACTCTAAATCTTATCAATAATCATTACAAGATAGATTATGAGATAGATGCAGTCTCTTATACAGAGGCTCCTGAAGATTTGATGGATTTGTTAAAACAGCGATATAGATGGACTAGAGGGATTTTACAATCTATCTTAAAACATAAAGATAAACTTTGGAAATTTCATAAGAATTTTGCGATGAGCATGGTTGTATGGTATATGTTATTTGAGGCTATTTTGTGGCCTGTTGCATCTATATTTGCCAATATCTTTATCATATTTTTAGCTATAAGTTCAGGGCAGAGTGAGATGCTCATCTACTGGTGGATTATATTTACCGTACTTGATGTTGCTGCTAGTTTATATTGTGTTAGTGTAACAAAAGAGCGGATGGGACTTGTTGTTTATGCCTTGTATTATAGGATGTTTTTTATCAATATTATAAATATAGCTAAAGTAATGGCATCTGTAGAAGAATTTTTTGGGATTAAAATGAACTGGGGTAAATTAGAGAGAAAAGGGAGGATATAATGCCATTTGATATATTAAAAGTGCTTTCATATACTGTTGTAGTTATTACAGTATTAACTATGATTTTTGGAGTGTTGGCATATAATTTTTATAAAATTAGAGAGAGAAAAAGGGCAAAAAATAGTGCCTCTTTAGATGGTGCATTAGAACAAGTGAGAGATAAATATTTATATTTTCAAGAGAAGGAGTTATGATGATAGCAGTAAAGCAAAGAAAAAAAGATAACTATGGCTTAAAAATGTTACTTTATATAATAGGGCTTTTTCTTATTATGGCTGCAATGTTTTATAAAATTGGACAAAATGAACCGTTAGCACCAAGCTTTGCAATGGCTCCTGTAACAGATAAGCCGATATATATTTTAAAATCATATGCAACTGCGGTAACTTATCAAAAAAATGGACTTCATCAAAGTCAATATAGCCAAAAGTTAGAAAAATTTAATTCATATATCGCATCTATAGGGTATAAAACAGAGTATATCCAAGAGGATGGGGTTAAATCTCTTTCAATTGGAGATATACTTTTTATACCTGATGCTATAGCTTTGAGTTTAGATGCAAAAGAGCAAATTAAAATGTTTGTTAAAAGTGGTGGAAATATCTTTTTTAATTTTACAGCAGGTTTTAGTGATGCAAAAGGTAGATATTTAGGAGATGGTTTTGTAAATGAGATAACAGGATTAAAGATAAGTAAAGATAAAAAATTTATTAACTTCAAAGAGTCCATTTTTCTCACCCAAAGAGTTCTTTCACCGTTGAATAATACAAATAGTGGTATTTTACTAGATGCACCAACATATGATTTAATCCCAATTTATATCACACCTCAGAGTTTAAAACCAGATATATTTATGACAACTTATGATCAAATCAATCCGCCTCTTGCTAAAGATAAAAGTAGTGATTTTTTGCAAGAAGAGTCAGGGGCTTTTTGGCATGGATATTATGGTGAAGGAAAGTGGTTTTATATAAATCTTCCTAGCTATATTTTTTATGACTCTTCGGAGCAACAAAATGATTATAAGCAGATAAGTCATGCGATTATTAACTTTTTATCAACAGATGTAATAATCCAAAAATATCCTTATATCGATAGATCGAGTATAGTATTTGTTTCTGAAGATACTGAGTTTAAATTTGAAAATTTTAAGAAGTTTAGTGATTTAGCAAGAAAATATGAAATACCTGTAACTGCATTTATAGTTTCAAGTTTGGCAGAGAAAAAAGAACATTATGACATGATGCGTGAAATATCTAAAAATCCTTTTGTAGAGTTTGGCTCACACAGTCACAATCATAAAAAGATTGTAGATACCAATGAATCATATATCAAACAAGAGACAAGTAATACAAAAACTATACTAGACCATTTTGCGTCTAGTCCAATTATGGGATTTAGACCTCCTCGTGAAGAGTTAGATGCGACTATGAAGAGAAACCTTAGTGAGAGTGGATTTAAGTATATATTGGGTAAAAGTCAAAATTATCTCTATCCAAGATATAGTGAGAGTGAAAATGAACTTTTGATAATTCCTAGACATGGCACAGATGATTATAGTTATCTTATCAATTTAGATTGGGATCAAGATGAGATAGTTACTCAAATAAAAAAAGAGACAGAGTTTGTTACAGGACTAGATGGGATATTCTCACTAAGCATACATACCCATCTTTTTGCCTATAATAGCAATATAGATATAGTTGAGAAGTATTTTCAGTACTTAAAACGGAGCCCAACACTAAAGCCGTTAAATGGTCGCTCTATTGCTCTAAGAGTAGCACAAAACAGAAATATCTATATAGATTATAGTAAAACGGGAGATACAATCGCTCTAAATATTGAAAATAGAAGTAGCATTGGAGTTAATGATTTTCATCTAAAGCTATTTAAAAATCCAAACATAAAGATTAGTTCTATAAGTTCTAATCAAGCAAAAATAAGTGAGGATTCTATCATAAATATAAAATATCTTGAACCAACAAGTAAAATAACACTTTTTATAGAGTTAGAAAATTGATATGAAAGTTTTCTGGCTTGTTCTCTCTATCTTTATTATTCATCTAGATGCACAGAGTATCAAAATAGATAGAGATAAAGAGGTTCAAGATTATTATCAAAACTGGAAACAAAACTATCTTATAAAAGAGAAAAACAGTTTATATCGCATAGCAACTGATAAAAAAGATAAACAAAAAACAGTCTCTGAAGGGCAGGGATATGGGATGCTCATAACTGCCTTGATGACAAAAAATGACAAAGATTCACAAAAAGTATTTGATGGTTTGTGGAGATTTTCAAGAGATCATCAAAGCTCACTCTCCAAAAACTTAATGTCTTGGGAAGTTCCTGAAAAAAAAGGAGCAAACAGCAGTGCCTTTGATGGAGATGCAGATATCGCTTATGCTTTGATATTAGCTCACTATTTTTGGGGAAGCAAAGGAGAAATTGACTATAAAAAAGAGGCAAACAGAGTCTTAGATGCAATTTGGAAATATACGATAGGAGATAAAAGTCATCTCCCACTTTTGGGCGATTGGGTTCACAATAGTAGTGAAAAGTACAATCAATATACAGTCCGCACTTCAGACTTTATGACAGGACACTTTAAAGCTTTTTATAGATTTTCTGGTGATAAAAAGTGGCTAAAAGTAGTCAAAGCCACTCAAAAAGCTCTTCTTGATGTACAAGATAAAAAAACTGGACTAATTCCTGATTTTATCCGATATGACCATAAAAAAGGAGAATTTGTAGCTGAAAAAGAGGGCTTTTTAGAACATCATGACGGAGCATATTATTATAATGGGTGTCGAATTCCGTTTCGTCTTGGTGTTGATGTTTTGATAAACAAAGATGAAGTTTCAAAAAAGATAGTCCAAAAACTCTCACGATGGATAGAAAAAACTAGCCAAAATGACCCACTAAAGATAAAGAGTGGATTTGAATTAGACGGTAAAGTTATCGGGGATTATTTCTCTATCGTATTTACTGCCCCTTTTGGAGTTTCAGCACTAGCAACTTCACAAAAAGATTTTGCAACAAAAATATATGATGTTGTGAAAAATCGCCACGAAAACTATTATGAAGATAGTGTCGCACTACTTAGTTTGTTAGCGATGACTGGAAATTTTATAGATCCAACTAAATAGAAAACTACTAATCCTCTTTAAGTGATTGGTTCTCTAATCTTTGTTTTATCCATGAAGGATTTTTTCTACAATCCAAAACAGCATAAATGTAAATTATATTGCTTTTGATTTTATAATAGATTGAAAAAGGAAATCGTTTTGACAAAAGCCTATGATATGTTGAAATCTTTATATGAATACCAGCATAAATATGAAGAGATTCAATATCAGACATAATTGAGTCTAAAAAATAGTTTCCAAGTCCCTCTTTTTGGCTTTGATAAAAATAAATACCATGGGCAATGTCATCTTCTGCTTCATCTAAAATTTTAATTTGCATTTAGAATTTTTTGAAGCCTTTTTTTTACTAAAGAGAGATCACTAAAATTTGATTCTCCATTTTTTACTTTTAGCTCTCTTTCATTTAAGAGCTCAATATGCCATTTAGGTGAAATTTTGTTTTTATTGGCATTGTTAGATAACTCTTGCCATAACTCTTCCATTAACATAAACTTTTCTTCAATTCCAATTTGATCTAATTTTAACGATGTTTGCATAATAGTTTTTCCATGTTTTACTTTGTTCAATTATATCATGTTTTGAAACTTTTTTATATTTTAAAAATTCAAAAAAGCAAAATAGAAAGATTAAAATAACGCTCATATGCCCACAAGGATGCAATCATAGCAGTCAATGTTGAAAATCCATACAATATAAAATACCTATAAAATCTAGTAGCTCTTGTCATAAACAGAAGAGGTACAACCACAACAATAATAGCAATTTGTCCAATCTCAACCCCAAGATTAAATCCAAGTAGTGACCTTACTAATTCCGATGAATTTAGCATCATCTCGTTAAGGATATTTGCAAACCCAAAACCGTGAATGAGTCCAAATCCAAAAGCAAGTAACCAAATCTTTGTTTTTATCCATGCAAATATATTGTTAAGGGCTGTAAAAAGAACAGAGAGTGCGATAGTAATTTCGACAAATTGTGAATTTAGAGTGATGATATTTAACACACTTAGTGCTAGTGTTATGGAGTGGGCGATACTAAAAGCTGTAGCAATTTTAAGAACATTTATCAGTGAAGTTTTAAGTGAGTTTTGTGGAAAAATTTCCCTCTTTTTATAGTATATTACAGAGGGTATAAGAAGCATAAGCAAAAACAAAATATGATCAAACCCAATCCAAATATGCCAAATTCCCTCAAATAAAAAGTTCATAAATGATTCAAATGCGGTAGCTTGTTGGAGCTTGATTGATATTTCATTTGTAAAAGATGAGAGAATCATAGGTTTTGAATTGTTCTGTTCATTTATAGAAAAAAATGCTTTTTGTCCTTTATCTACATCAAAAAAGAGGTTATAAAAAACCTTTGTCTCTTTTTTTGGAATTGGACAAGTTAAGTCGATATGAAGTTTGATGTATGATTGATGCACACGGCGATAAACTTCAAAATCTGTAAGTGAATTTTTGCACAATTTTTCATCAAAGGAAATTTTTAGATGAGGTAGAACAAACTTTACAATCTCCTCTTTTTTAGCTCTTATCTCCTTCCATGAGATGATACCGTTCTCATTTGCATCTAGAGTTATAAATCTATCCAAATTATCAGACTCAAAATCAAGAATGACTCTTGGATTTGTATCATTTAAATCAAGTGAGATATAGTTTTCCTTAAGAATATCTGCATTTAAAGAGAGTGTAAAAAGTATAATATATATTATTATTTTAATGACATATCCTGATAATTTGATTTTCTATATTATAAGCATATTGTGTTAAAATACCCTTCTTAAAAAAAAGGGGCCTTAGCTCAGCTGGGAGAGCGCTTCGCTGGCAGCGAAGAGGTCAGCGGTTCGATCCCGCTAGGCTCCACCAAAAAGATAGTTTATTTTGACTTTAATATAAAAATAGTTGACTATCATCAATTTTTAGAATATAATTTTTTGATACAATTTATTGATAAATAATAACTTAAGGCAAATACAAATGAAAATAATTAAACTATCAATTATCCTAAGCTTGACTTTATCAACTCAAATTTTTGCTTCGAGTGTTGATCTTGATAAGGTTACGGTTACTACTCCAACAAAGTTTTCACAAGCACTTCAAGATACAACGGCAAATGTAAATGTTATAACTATAGATGAGTTAGAGGAGAGAAGATTTAAAACAGTTACAAAAGCATTAAGTTCTATCTCTGGATTAAATCTTTCAAGACAGGGTGGACTTGGTCAAAGTAGCTCTTTAAAGCTTAGGGGATTTGATTCAAAAAGGGTTTTGGTGTTGATAGATGGTGTAAGATATAACAATCCAACAGGCAGAAGTGGGGCTGAATTTTCTAATCTTTTGATCGGAAATATTGAAAAGATAGAAGTTATAAAAGGTCCACAATCTGGTATTTGGGGTGCAGATGCAAGTGCCGGGGTTATAAATATCATCACAAAAAAATCAACTAAACATGGATTAAATGCTTCGATGCATGCTGAGTATGGAAGTTTCAATACTCAAACTTATGGGTTAAATACAAATTATGCTCATGATAAATTTGATATCGCCTTAAATGCTTTGAGAGTTAAAACTGATGGTTTTTCAGCCCTTGTTCCTGAAGGTAAAGATGTAAAAGATTATGAAGATGATGGTTATGAAAATAACTCAGCAGATATCAAAGTGGGAGTTAATGTAACTAAACAAGATAGAGTAGAGGCTTTTTACAATATCATCGATTCAACAAGTGAATTTGACAATAGAAATCCAGATGATGCAAATTCTTCTGTTGATTCAAAGCAGTATTTTTATGGATTAAGTTATGTTAGAACTGAGGGTGAAAATCAGACAAAGATTTATGCAAACCGCTCAAATTTTGAGAGATATTATAACAATAACCCAAAAAGAGATTATAGTGGATATGTAGATGAGATAGGATTAAATAGTAGAGTTGAGTATATGAAGGATTCTCAATTAAGTGCTGGAATTGACCATAAAAAGTTTAAATTGACAAATAAAGCTAAAAAAGATTATAAAAATGAGGGTATATTTATATCTAACTCAAATAAGACTCCAGGGTTTAGGTCGGGGACAACAATATTTAGTCAATCTATAAGATATGATAAGTTTGAACACTTTGACAATAAGTTTACTTATAAGTTAGGATTAAAACATTTTCATGAAAAGATTGAAGGTTTTTGGGCTTCTGTAAACTATGCAACTGCATATAATATTCCTACACTTTATCAGCTTTATAGCCATGTTGGAAATGAAGATTTAAATCCTGAGGAGACAAAAGGGTATGACATAACACTAAATTATAAAGGTTTTGAAGTTACCTATTTTGATAATGAAGTTAAAAACTTGATGGAGTATGTCATAGAAAATCCAAGAACATTTGAGGGAAAATTTTATAATATTGATGGAAAGAGTAACTTAAGTGGAGTGGAAGCTTCTTATCAAGGAGATATGGAAGACATAGAGTTAATTTACAGCATAAATTATACTTACCTAAAGGCAGAAGACAACGATGGAGATAAACTTCTAAGACGACCAAAAAATAGCGTAAATCTTTCATTGGATTATTATGGGCTTTTAAATACTCATATTGGTACTTTGATTCAGTATGTTGGAGAGAGAGATGATAAAAAGAGTAGAAATATTATAAAGTTGGATAGTTATACCGTTGTGGATTTGATAGCCAACTATGATATAAGTAAACAACTTGGAATCTATGGAAAGATTGATAATGTTTTTGATGAAAAATATGAAGAGATTACGGGTTATGCGACAAGTGCTAGAGCGTTTTATGTAGGCTTTAGATATAAGATTAAATAATTTTCTTATAGGAGTATTCCTGCTTTGTACCTTGAATGCATCTGAAAATGTAGTCTCACGAACACAACTCTTGATGGGTACATATGTTACTCTCACTCTTGCATCTAGAGAGTCAGATGAAATTATAGATGGATTTAATCTTATAAGAGATATAGAGATGTCCCTCTCTAGCTACAACCAAAATGCAAAAGTTTATAAGTTAAACAAAACCAAACAAGTGGAGTATGACGATTATCTTTTAGATGCAATAAAAAGTAGTTTATCACTATACGAACAGACAGACGGATATTTTGATATCACGATTGGCTCTTTAACAAGGGAGCTTTATCATTTTGGGGAAGAAGAGAGAGTTCCTTTAGATAGAGAGAGAAGAGATGCTTATCTTGATATAGATGGTATTTCAGTAGATGAAAAAAATATCACATTAGAGCCAAATATCACAATCGATTTAGGAGGCATAGGGAAAGGTTATGCCGTTGATAAAGTGGCGGAGTATTTTAAATCAAAAGGCATAAATATAGGCAAAATCGCACTAAGTGGTGATATCAGATGCATAAACCCTTCTACTGTTTTTATCGATTCTCCATTTGGAGATAAACCTATAATGAAATTACAAACCTTGCATCCAGATACTTCTATATCCACAAGTGGCACATATCGTCGTTTTGTTAAAGATAGATCACATCATCATCTTATAAACCCTAAAACTAAAAAGCAGAGCCAAGATTTTATTTCAGTCACACTTATAACCTTGGCAAACAATACATTGATAGATGGTTTTGCAACTGCCATCGGCACAATGGATGAACTAGATGCATTGAAACTTTTGACAAAGCATCCTGAGATTGGATTTATTTTGGTGAAGTCAAATAAAAATATAATTTATGGGAATTTGGATGGGTTGGTTATTACCCTTTCCTTGCAATAGTATAAATTAACCAAGCAAATCCTAAAACCATCGCAAAAAGAGCCAAAAGATGTATCCATACAAATATTTGAAATTCCAAAGAGATGAAATAGTGGCTAACATTTTCTAATAGTATAGTAAGATAAAGCATCACTATAAACTTTAAAACCTTTTTTTTGTCAATACTCTCTACAAAAAGTAAAAAGTGACTTAAGACAAAAGCTAAAACTGAAATTGCAAATAGATGAGGTACTGCAACCTCTAAGACTCCTTCTAAACTTTTAGTAAGTGCAGCTTCTCTAAAGCTTCCTTGAAGAATAAAAAGCCACAAGCCACTTGCAAGTAGTAAAGATGCAAAGACCAAAGTATATTTGATAGTTATGGTGTAGAGTCTGCTACTTTGTATCATAGTTTATAGATCAAGTAGAGAGTTTTAAAGCTAAGTATAAGAGCCATTAAGTGCCAAATTATAAACAATACAACCCAAGCTATCACAGCAAACTCACCTATAAAATAGCCGGCAATTAAAAAAATAGGAGCCAAAAGTGCGGTTAAAAATAGCCCGTGAAAGATAAATCTAGGTAACTGTTTATCTTCAGATACTCTTACGCAGATGGAAGTTAGTATGAGAAGAAGTAGCATTGAAAAAAATAGATTTATATGAATTGTCAAAAGAAGAGATTCTATCAGTATCGGTTCTATAAATGACTCTTCATCTCCCAAAATTGTAGAAATAGCTTTTGAAAATGTTAGACCAATTTGCAGGTGATGAAGCACTAAATCCAAAACTAGAAAAAGTATAATAAATAGCAAGAGACCATATAAGAGAGAGCTTAAAAACTTATTGTTTTTAAGCTCTCTTGTTGCTAAAAATTTCATTTTAACTTTGTGTTGTAGAGAGCGATTGCCAATCTTGCACCATCTGTTAAGCTTTTGGCTGAAAGTGTTGCTCCGCTAATTGTAGGTATATCTTTTCCAATAGAAAAACTATTAGAGATATTTTTATCGTCAAACTGTCCCATCCAGATATCTTTTGGGATATACTCTTTTGGTTCTAAAAATGCTAAAATCTCTATAAATTTCATTTTTCCATCTTCTATGAAGTATAAAACTGTAGCTTTTTTGGTTCTCACTTTTTGGCTGATTAAGATTGCAAAACCTACTATTTTATCTTCTTTTGTTACTTGATAGTATCTGTAAAGTTTAGATTTTACAGGAAGTTTTGCCATCTTTTTTATAGAAGATAGTTCCTCTTTTGAGAGGATAATTTTATCTCTTTTTATATTCACATCAGATGCATAATTTTCTTTGATAATTGATATCACATCGGGTTTTGCCCAAATTGTTGTTAAGGTTAAAATTAATAGGAGTATCCACTTCATGTATATGCCTTAAAAAAGAAATCCAAGAGACAAAGATGCTGTGTTTACTTTATCGCTTTTATTTTTATCATCTTTTATCTGATAATCTGCTTTTAATACTGTTTGGTCAGTTGGGAAAAAGTTAGCTCCAAAGTTTATTATATTTGTAGCTTCTTTACTTCCTCCATTTGCTAACTTTTCTCTGGTGTTGTAGTTTTCATATTGGGCAAAAATCAATGTCTTAAAATCACTACCTATCAAAGTACCCACATCATAAGATGCAGTAACATAATATCCACTTGCTTTTTCACTCGCATCTTCAGCATATTTTTCAGCTCCATCTAGCATTGATATAGTATAGAGTCCTTTTAAACTCAAACCTTGATAGTTATAAACAGCATGAACTTCAAATATAGTCATAGTCGTTCCTGCAATATCATCTTTTTGATTTGAGCCATCTCCTACATACAAAGAGCCTCCAGTGAGTAAGCCATTGATTCCTCTATAATCAAGCCTGCCAACAAATGCTGGTTTAAATGGTGCTTTATTTGCTGAACCTAGGCGACCATCTCTTATCCATTTTTCTTTACCGCCTTTAGTGCTGGTGTTGTTTATATTTAGTGCATTTATGATACCCGTTGTATATTCAATCCCAGTATCTGCTATATCGCCATATACAAGCACTCCATTTTCATGCCAAGTGCTAGGGATTAATAATTTTTCGATTGTTGGTCTTTGTACGGTTGGAAAAAGTGTAGGCTCATGTCGTAGGTTTGTGATACCCATAGGAACTAAGAGATTTCCTACTCTGATATTTGCTGATTTGTGTAGTAAAAAATCAAGATACATAAACTCTATAAGTATTTTTCCTGATACGGCACTCTCGCTATTACCATCTAATTTTACACTCTGTGAGCCTCCGTGTTCAAACTCTATTTCCGTGTTCAAAATCACTGTATCAGAAAATTTATATCCAAAATAGGGGATAAATCTATAAACATCAACAAAAGAACGGCTACCTTCAGTCTTTGCCCAAAACATTTCGCCATAACCACCGATAGAGAGAGGTGACTGGCTATAATAAACCTTAGAAGCAGCAGCGCCTAAGCCATTGTGTGCTTTTGAATCATCGACTTTTGTAAATGAACCAGTTGATATATCGAGTAGCTCTTCAGCTAATATATCTGATTGTGTTTTGAGTAAGTCTATCTCAGTTTGTAGTTTTTCTATATCTGTTTGAGCTGTTAGTGAAGTTGTTACCAAAGCAGAAGAGAGTATAAGTGCTAAGTTTTTATTTATCATTATTTTTTCCTTTTTTGTTTTGATATTCATTATCAATTATGCAATTTAACAAAAGTTTACTTAAATAACAGCGAAACTGATAAGCATTATCATTTTGTGACAATATTGACCTATGTCAATTACATATATTCAATTTTTAACTATAATTATAAGTGCAGGATATTATTTTTATAAGGAGGCTTTTATGAAGTCGTTAGCAAGTAAGCTAGTAGCGGTTGCCTTGGGTATTACAGTGAGTGCATCTGTTGCTTTAGCTGATTCAGCACTTGAAAAGGTGATGAAAGAGCGGGGCTTGAGTGAGATAGATCTTTTAGCAGCAGCTAAAACCTATACGCCAACTGGTATGCATGACAAGTATGTTGTGTTTAGTTCTGGTGGTCAATCAGGGCAGGTTATTGTGTATGGTGTTCCATCTATGCGGATTATCAAGTACATTGCAGTTTTTACACCTGAACCTTGGCAGGGATATGGATATGATGAGGATTCTAAAAAAGTTCTTAGACAAGGAAATATCAGAGGAAAAGAGATAAATTGGGGAGATACTCATCACCCAGCACTCTCTGAAGTAGATGGAAAGTATGATGGAAAATGGCTTTTTATCAATGATAAAGCGAATCCAAGAATCGCAGTTATCGATTTGCATGATTTTGAAACAAAGCAGATAGTTGTAAATCCAGTTTTTAAATCAGAACACGGTGGAGCCTTTGTAACTCCAAATACCGACTATATTTTAGAAGCCGCACAATATGCAGCTCCACTTGATAATAATTATCATCCAATAGAGGAGTATAAAGAGAGTTATCGTGGTGGTGTGACTTTTTGGAAATTTAATAAAGATACAGGAAGAATTGAGGAAAAAAACTCTTTTACTCTTGAGATGCCTCCATATATGCAAGATATTACCGATGCAGGTAAAGGTGCAAGTGATGGCTGGGGGTTTACTAACTCGTTTAATGCTGAGATGTACACAGGTGGGATAGAGAAGGGGCTTCCTCCTTTTGAAGCTGGTATGAGTAGATTTGATACAGATTTTTTGCATGTTTACAATTGGAAAATATTGGCAAAATTAGCAGAAGATCCAAAAAATGTAAAAATCATTAATGATCATAGAGTAATTCCTATGAGTGTTGCAGTTGCGAATAACGCACTATTTTTGATTCCTGAGCCAAAGTCTCCACATGGTGTTGATGTTTCTCCAGATGGTAAATATATCACCGTTTGTGGAAAACTCGATACTCACGCTTCAGTTTATAGTTGGGAAAAGATTCAAAAGTTAATCAAAGACAAAGATTATGCGGGAAAAGATCCTTACGGTATACCAATTTTGGATATGAAAAAAGCACTGCACGGTCAGGTAGAGCTAGGGCTTGGGCCATTACATAATCAATACTCGCCAGTTGATGGAGAGATATATACATCTTTATATGTTGATTCTCAAGTAGTTAAGTGGAATTATAAAGACTTAAAAGTGCTTGATAAAGTCAATGTTCATTATAACATTGGTCATCTTGCTGGTATGGAAGGAAAATCAGCAGATCCTCAAGGGGACTTTGTGATTGCTCTTAATAAGCTTGCAATTGATAGATTTACCAATGTAGGACCTTTGCATCCTCAAAATCATCAGTTGATTGATATCAAGGGTAAAAAGATGCAACTTCTTTATGATATGCCTCTTCCTTTGGGTGAGCCACATCAAGCTGTCTCTATAAGAGCTAGTAAATTGCATCCAGCTGTAAGATATAAGATGGGTACGGATTCAAAAACTGGTAAAATTCATCCAGGTAAAACACTTGCGGGTGAAGAGAGAATTGAGCGAGATGGTAAAAATGTGACGGTTTATGCAACATTTGTAAGAAGCCATATCAATCCTGAAAGATTTACGGTGAATAAGGGTGATACAGTAACAATTCACATGACAAATCTTGAGCGTGCAGAGGATGAGACACATGGATTTACAGTAAGCCAACACGGCATTCATGCTTCACTAGAACCAGGTGAGACTGCAACTGTTAAATTTGTAGCAGATCTTGAGGGTGTATTTCCATACTATTGTACGGAATTTTGTTCAGCACTTCATCTTGAGATGATGGGTTATATGATGGTCAAAGATCCAGACAAAAAGTATACAAGTGCTAAAAAACTTAAAATGAAAACAATGTCACCAGAGCAACTCAAACAAGAATATGATAAAACAGTTGGTGTAAATAAAGCCACTGATGATGTTATTCAGAGTGTTGTAAAATTCTTAAAAGATAACAAATTTGGTGATTATCCAGCAGTTGCTGCACTTGTAACAGATGCACTTGATCAATATGGGAAAATTCCTGCACAGAAAAAGCTCTCCGACGATGCTGTAGCAGCAGGTGATATGGATAAAGCTATTCTTTATGAGGGTATGATTTGGCAGTATATGGTAAAAACCGCAGATGCTGGAATTAGAGCTAAAGATATGCTTGTTAGAAAACTTGCAACCAAACAGAGTTCTGCTGCAATTGCAGGAGAAAGAGCTTTCAACGAAGGTGGATGTTCAGGTTGTCATGTTATCGGAAAAGTTAGTTCTGGTCCTGATTTGACTGGTGTTTTAAGTAGGCATGAAAATGGTGAAGATTGGGTTTCTAAGTTTATCAAGCATCCTGAAAAAATGTATGATGACCCATATGTTAAGGCTATGATTGATCACTTTAATCTTAAAATGCCTAATCAAAGTATGAGTGACCAAGAGGTTAAAGATATTATCGAGTATATGAAGTGGATTGACGAAAACGCCAATTTGTTTTAAAACGCTTATCTAAAGGGGTTATTTCTCCCTTTAGATTAATTTAAAATTATTTGATCTGATTTGACATAGTCAGATGATATTAGATAAATTTTTTAGGGGATGGGATATGAATTCATCTATGATAAAATCAAAGATTTTTGCCATTTTGGCTTTGGGGATATTTTTATACGGTTTTGTAGTACCAACAGTTGGTTTTCACGGGGCGGTGGATAAAATTGCTCAAGGTAAAGAAGATACGCTTTCACCTATAACATTTTCGATGTGGAATTTTTACAATCAAGATAGGTATTTTAGTCACTCTATGCCTAAAGAGGCAAAGGGAGATTTACAAAAGATGATAGATGAGACTGCTGAAATTGGTGTAGCATCTGCTCCTATTTGGTCAGTTTCTCTTGAAGCTCCAAACTATCCAAAAGAGGCATTTCCTGAAGGAATTCCTGTGTTTTTTCATTTTGATGGATTTAGTGGAGAAGTTCATGAGATGAATACAATCAACCACTACATAGGTATGGATCCGATGGAGAGAGGTGGTCCATATGAAAGATTGTTAGCTCCTTATGCTTTGGTTTTTACAGCATTTTTAATGTTCTTGTTTATTATTTACAATAAAAAGATTTTTTCACTTTTTATGCTTATACCTGCCTTTTTGCCACTTATATTTATAGGGCTTTACTCTTATTGGCTCTATTGGTTTGGACACAATATGCATGATTATGGTGCATTTAAAATCAAACCATTTATGCCGACTGTTTTTGGAGATGGAAAGGTGGCACAATTTGTTACACACTCTTATCCTGGACTTGGGTTTTGGTTACTACTGGCGATTAGTCTTCTTTCACTTTTGGCGATTATATCAAGGTCAAAAGCACTTAAAGCTCAGTACTAAAACATGCGACTTTTTATCATATTAGCACTATGTTTTGCTTTAGGTAGTGCTAATAGTTTGCAAGATGTTATTGATAAAGCGGAAGAAAATTCGATTATCAATCTTCCCAAAGGTCTTTATAAAGGCAATATTGAGATAAAAAAGCCATTAACGATTATAGGTCATCCTGATGGTTCTACGATTTATGGTGATGGAGAGGGGACTGTCATAAAAATCTCAAGCTCTTTTGTAACACTTAAAAATCTCACCATTAGACATAGTGGCGAGATGCACTATAGTTTGGATTCAGCGATTAGAGTTATTGAGTCAAAATATATTGAGATTATAGATTGTGATATTGATGATTCTCTTTTTGGAATAGACCTTCAAAATGTCTCAAATTCTAAAATTATAGGAAATAAAATAAAATCTAAAGATTTTGATTTAGGTCTTCGAGGTGATGGAATTAGAGTTTGGTATAGCAATGATAATATAATCAAAAAAAATCATCTTAGCTACTCTCGTGATATGGTAATTTGGTATAGTCATGGTAATTTGATTGAAGAGAATTTTGCAGAGTATGGTAGATACTCTTTGCATTTTATGTATACAGGTGCAAATATAGTTAAAAATAATACTTTTGAACACAACTCTGTGGGGATATTTTTTATGTACTCTCGTGATACGATTGCTACTGGTAATGTCATAAAAAATTCACTAGGAGCTACAGGCATGGGAATTGGGCTTAAAGAGGTTTCTAACTTTATTGTAAAGGATAATACGGTGATTTATTGTGCAAAGGGGTTTTATATCGACTGGTCGCCCTTTGAGCCTGATATGAGAAATATCATAGAAGAGAACAATATACTTTATAATGCTACGGGAATGCATTTTCACGCACTTAGCGTCCATAATGATATCAAGAAAAATAATTTTGTAGGCAATATGGAAAATGTAGTCAATGACTCAAAAAAAACTCAAATATCTAAAAATAGTTGGGATGAAAACTATTGGGATGACTATCAGGGGTTTGATAGAGATAAAGATGGCTTTGGAGATACTCCCTACCATAGTTTTGCCTATGCAGATAAGATGTGGCTTTACAATCCTAATGTGAAATTTTTCTATGGTTCTCCTGTAATAGCTATTATAGATTTTTTAGCAAAATTGGCACCATTTTCACAACCAGTACTTTTGTTGAGTGACCAAAATCCAAGGATGAAACGATGAGAGAAGAGATAGGTGAGAGAAGAGATTTTATAAAACAACTTTCAGCACTTGGGATATTGGGTGCTGTTGTTGCAACGGGAATTGGTGGTACTGTTTATCTTGGTGCAGACAATAGAGCTCTTTTGCGTCCTCCAGCTGCTGTGGATGAAGAGAATTTTTTAGCACTTTGTGTCAAGTGTGGTCAATGCCTGCAAGTGTGTCCATATGACTCTATTATATTGGCAGATGTGGATGAAGGAGCTGGAGTAGGAACACCATTTATAGATGCATTAAGAAGAGGATGTTATCTATGTCCACTTCTTCCATGTGTACTTGCTTGTCCTAGTGGTGCACTTGATCATCATGTTGAAGATATTAAAAAATTAGAGATGGGGATTGCAATTACTCCTAAAATTAACTCTTGCATCGCATTAGAAAATAAAACTGTAACAAAAAAGATGATAAATCGTGTATATGACAATACCAAAACGCTAACAAAGAGTGAACTTAAACACCATAAATTGGAGGAGTTTCCAAATAAATCTGATAAAAGAGAACTTGAAGAGGAAGTTCTTAAAAAATTAGATACTTTTGAAGGAAAAGCTTGTACTCTTTGTGCAGATATGTGTCCTTTGCCAAATTCAAATGAAGCGATTATTATGGTAGCTGATGAAAAAAGTGGTGGCAAAAAGCCTAAAATTTTAGAAGCTTGTGTTGGGTGCGGGGTTTGTGTGGAAGTGTGTCCCGCATCTGTATTGGCTATCAAGCCAAGGCTAAAATATAGTGATTATTATGAGAAAGGGTAGGAAGTGAAAAAATATATTTATATGATTGTAATTACAGGTTTATTGATTGGTTGTGGTGATAAACCAGATGAGCCTACAGTTGATTTGAAAGAGGCTGATATTACACAAATCAAGATAACTCAAGGTCAAAAAAGAGTTGAGCAAGTTGAAGTAACTCCTAAAGAGGCAATTGAAAAAGATGAAAAAGGGTTTTATTATGCTTATAATGAGGATGCCAAAAAGGAGAATTTGGAGGATACAACCCACACAAGAATAGATGCACAAGCACATGTTAAAAATAGAGTAATTGATGGTAAAATTGCTGTTGTTGAAAAAGGTACAACCTTTGATAATCCATATGAATATGTGAGGCTCGATCTTCTAAAAACCGCACTTAGCAAAAATTTCATAGTTAAATGTTCCTCTTGTCACGATAACTATGCAAATGGCATCATTGGACCTTCACTTCTTAGAAAAGATGGTAATTATATCTATGGACAACTTATCAAGTATAGAAATGACCCTACAAAAAATGTATTAATGAGGGATTTGGTAAATAATATGACAGAAGCAGAGCTTAAAAAAATTGCAGATGAAATTGCACTATTTAATAAAGAAATTAGAGCACTAAAGGGTAAATAATGATAAGACATATATTAGCACTATTGGCATTTGTAGCAACATTAGCTACATTTTGGTATCTGTATCAAGTTGATAAAGAGGTGGATGCTATAGGCAAAGTCAATGAGATTTTTAGAAAATCAGATATGCTTGTAGAGATGGGTAAAAAGAGTGCAAGTTCGGGTGTTATGACGGCAATTGAACCAAAAGATATTACACCTACTATAAAAGAGGAAGAGGATAAGCTAAAAGCCTTAAGAGATAAAGCTGGAAATATAGGTGGATTTGAGGTAAGTACTCTTTATAGAACTAAGTGTGCATCTTGTCATGGTGTTAATGGAAATGGGGGCATAGGAGCAAAGATAATTGGATTAACATATGAAGAGATTAGCAAAAAATTAAGTAATTTTAAAACGGGTGTTGAGAAAAATTATATTATGTACGGACTTCTTCAAAACTTAAATGATGAAGAGTTAGACTCTTTGGCAAAAGAGATATCAGAGTTCGCAAATCTTGCTAAGGCATCTAAAAAATAGGGAATTATCATGTTTATAGATAAATATAATTTAGGTAGAAAAGAGTTGGTTGAAATGCCACTTAAAAGTACATTTTTCATCAAAAATGCCAAAGGAAAGATTAAACCTAGTTGGCGTTTTTGGAAATGGTTTTCTGTTATATCAATTCATCTGCTCTTTTTTCTATCGTTTTTTATAGATATTCAAATTCTCGAAGGTACACTCAGTGCATCTAGGTTTTTGGGTTTTCACATGATAGATCCTTTTGCAACTATGGAAGTTTTTGTAACACAGTATAAACTTGGTATCAATTTGATTATAGGTACTGCAACTATTGTAGTTCTCTATCTACTTATAGGTGGACGGACATATTGTGGTTGGGTTTGTCCATATAGTATATTAGCAGATATTGCAGAGGCGATACATCATAAATTAGTAGGCTTGGGGGTCATTAAAAAGAGAGTTTATAGCCACAAAATTAAATACTTTTTTTGGATAGTTTTTTTAGCACTCGCTGCAGGAATGGGATATCTCGTTTTTGAGAGTATCAATATCGTAGGAATTTTAAGTCGTGCGATTGTCTATGGGTGGAGTATGGCACTTATTTGGGTATTTATTGTTTTTATTTTTGATGTTTTTTTCGCTTCAAGGGCTTGGTGTACTTATATATGCCCTGTTGGGACAACTTATGGGATGATTGGATGGGTAGGAGCTACAAAGATTGAGTGGAATGACAACTGTGACCACTGCATGGCATGTCACGGAGTATGTCCAGAACCGCATGTTCTCGAACTGACTAAAGCTAGATACGATAAAGTAAGAGAAGAAAAGGGTGTAAAAAAAGCACATATTGTTAGTGGAGATTGTACGATGTGCGGACGATGTATTGATGTGTGCCACTCTGATGCACTCGGATATAATTTTAGATTAGGAAATCTTCTGTGATACAACTACAAAATGTAACAAAAAAGTTTTTTAAAGATAAGTCGCTTGATAATGTTAGTATCACTTTTAACAAAGGTGATAGAGTAGCTATCATGGGACCAAATGGTGCAGGAAAAACAACACTAGTTCGAGTGATTCTTGGATATTATCATATTGGTAGTGGAGAAGTTAGGGTAGATGGATATGATCCAATTAAAGAGAGAGTTGAGGTAGTGCGAAATATTGGTTTTATTCCACAGTTGCCACCACCGATAAAACTTAGTTGTAAAGAGTTGATAGAGTATGTTTCAAAGAGTAGTGGATGCACTCAAAAATCAATTATAGATAATGCAGATAAAATGGGATTAGATATCCAAAAACAGATGAATAAATCTTTTTTCAAACTCTCAGGAGGGATGAAACAAAAGTTACTTATCTCAATAGCAGTTTCAAAAAAGAGTGATATTTTGATATTTGATGAACCTACTGCAAATCTTGACCCAAAAGGACGAGAGAGTTTTTATAAACTTTTAGAAGTTATCAAAGAGGATAAAATCTTACTTTTTATCACTCACCGTTTAGATGAAATTGAGCATTTGGTTAATCGGGTTGTTTATATGGATTTAGGGAAGGTAGTTAGTGATGAGAAATTATAAGATATGGCTTGTCTTTATTGTTTTACTCTCTTTTTTTGGATGTGAGAAAAAGATTGATTTAAATCCTCACAAGATGCACTGGGATAGAGATATGTGTCAAAGATGCAAGATGGTTGTGAGTGAGAGAAATCATGCTGCTCAAATAATTAATCCAATTACTGGAAAAACTTACTATTTTGATGATATAGGTTGTGTGGTTCTTTGGCTTAAGGAGAATGAAATAAAGTGGGCTGATAAAGCAATTATATGGGTAACTGATTATAAAACTGGAAAATGGATTAATGCAAAAGAGGCAAAGTGGAGTACAACAAGTATTACACCGATGGCATTTGGTTTTGTTGCATATAAAGAGGGAAGCGAGCCAAAAGATGTTGAAATTATAGATTTTAATGAGATGTCAAAAAGAGCTATCGTCTTAGAATCAAAAAGGATAGATGGATGAATACATTGTGGTTAGTTGCCCGTTTAGATATCAAAGAGTCTATTCGTGCAAAATGGTTTTTTGTTTATAGTATTGTTTTTGGTGGACTTATAGCTCTTTTTTTTCTTACGGGTGTTACACAATCTGTTGTGATGGGTTTTAGTGGTCTTAGCCGTCTACTTTTAGTTTATATTCAAGTGACTATAGTGATACTTCCAATTTTTATCTTGATTACGACAGTTAGGTCAATTTCTGGTGATAGAGAGAGTCATATATTGGAGTATATGCTTTCGTTTCCAGTTTCATTAAAGAGTTATTATTGGGGAAAACTTTTGGGTCGGTTTGTGACAGTTTTCTTTCCCGTGTTTGTAGCTATGATTATTGGGGTGATTTGGGGTGTGATAAAGGGTGCATCTGTTCCATGGGAGATGTTACTGTTATATACAGCGATGCTTTTTGCATTGTCATCGGTTTTTTTAGGAATTGCTTTTTTTATATCTACTTTTGTGAAGTCTCAAGATATTGCTTTAGGGGTTGCATTTTTTGTTTGGATTGTTTTATTGGCATTTATTGATATTGTTTTGATTGGTGTTATGATGCAAGGTAATGTAGATGAGAGAATAATTATCTTTAGTGCTTTGGCAAATCCACTAGAGACTTTTAGGATTGGTGCTATTTCACTTTTTGATCCAGAACTTACTGTAATTGGGCCTACTGCTTATCATATTTTGGATGTTTTTGGAAAAAATTTGTTTATGCTTTTTTCTATCATTTATCCTATAGCTTTGGGAATATTTTTTTCTGTTTTGGGGTATAATTTATTTAAAAGAAGAGATCTATTATAAAGGATGGTAATGAAGAGAATTTTTATAATTTTAGTTGGAATTTTATTTTCGATTAGTTTGCAAGCTGATGGTTTGGTTGCTGATAAAGATGAGAGAGATTTGATGTGCAGTTTAAAACCATATGAAAATCCAAGATGGATAAGTGAAATAGAGCTTAGTAATGAAAAAAAACTACATTTTGTATCGGTTAAATGTATGATGCTTTTTTATTATAAAAATGCTAAATGGGATGATTTGGGTCTACATGGCGTGAAAAATCCGATAAAAAAACTTAAAGTTCAAGATTATGATAGTTCAAAAGTTGTTGATGCTAAAAAAGCTTTTTATGTATATGGTGGTCATATCATGGGACCAAAAGGTGATGATTTAGTTCCATTTGAAACTGAAAAAGATGCTATAAATTTTATGAAAAAAAATGGAGGACATAAAATACTTACTTGGAAAGATTTTAAGCTTAATCTTTTTGACCTATTAAATTTATAGATGTTAATTAAAACTCGATATCATATGAAAAGTATTTTACTAAAAGGAATTTAAATATGGAAAAATCTAAAAAACCAGGATTATCAAGACTTGTATATACAATACTGTTTTTAATCGTAGGTAGGCTTGTCTCAATAGTAGTTTGTTTTGCTGCTATAATTCAATTTATATATAGCTTTGTATTTGCAGAGCCAAATAAGAAAATCTTAGACTTTACAAGCTCTTTAGCTGAGTTTGCAAAGCAGATAGTCTCATATGTTGGGCAAAATAGTGAAAAAAAACCTTGGCCTTTAGGTGAAGAGTGGCCAAAAGCTAGTAAGTAGATTGAAAAGATCTGTTTATTAGTGAAGAAGAGAGCAGGGTGTTTCTTTGTGTTAGAAGAGAGGAAGCACTGAAAAGCTCCTCTTCACTTGGCTCGTTTAATCCTAGTAAATCGTTAAATATATTAAGGTAAGAAGATACTTGATTATCTTCACTGTTAAATAGTAAACGGTTTAGTTGGACAGATAGAGTGCCTAACTTTTCTGTTTCTTCAGGAGTTAGTTTTTCTCCTAAGAGTGTATTAAACCCATCTGAAAATGATGCCAAGTTTAAACTATTTTCATTTCCAAAAAGTTGGCTTACTGAACGCTGTGTTAGATAATCTCCAAATTCATTTGTGATATTTTCTATCTGTTCTTTGCTTGCATCACTAAGATTTAAATTTTTATAAACCTTTTCAAAATCAATTATCTCTAACTGTGATGAATTGCTTGGATTTAAAATATCTAATGAAGCTCTTATATCTTCTAGCTCTTTTAATTGATTTGCATCTAAATCATTTGGTATACCAAAAATCCCATTTAGCATAGTGTCTATTTGCGAAATTTGAAATAGATTTTTAGACTCATCTGAAAATGAAACGGTATCAATCGCACCATTTTTTATAGACTCTGCGATTTGAGAAAGCTGTTTTTGTGAAGAAGTTTGGTTTATATAACCACTATTTACAATATTTGTTATACTGTCTGTAAACATACTCAATTTAACCACTTCCTTAATTTATAATAATAAAATTATAACACATCAAGATTTAAAGCCTTGTTGATATAAAATTCGTCTTATATTAAATATAAGGATTTTTCATGAGTAACGCAGTAAAGTTTATAATCACCGCTCTTTTAATTGTTGTTGGAATTTTAGCATACAAAACATACCAAGAGGGTGGATTTGACAATGCGACTGGTGTAAATGTACCTGTCGAGGCAGATGTTGAAGCTCATTAGTTCTTCAAACTTTAATAGTCAGTGTCATTTCATAAATCCACTGTTGAAGAGGAAGTAGATCTTCATAGATTTTAAAAGCTTCATCAACTAAATCTTCTTTAAATAGTATATCGTTTGGTGGTGTCTCTTTGTAGGCATACATCGAGTTATAGAGAGTCAATTCTATATGACTCATGTCTTCATCAAACTCTTTTGGAACTCTTTTGTATTTTGGGATTGGTAAACTATAGCCTTTTGCCTTGATAGAATTTAAGATGCAAAAAAGGTTTTCTCTATGTTTATCGTTTTTGATATAGTCACGATATGCTGTTAAAGTCTCTTTTGAAAATCCACGAATTCCCACCGCAAAAAATAGTTCATCAGGTGAAAAGTGCATATAGAAACTTGAACTTTGCATCCGTTTTCCCACACCTTGCCAAAATATAATGCCTATTTTACTTTTTATGGGAGTTTTATCTTTTGAAAATCTGATATCACGATAGATGCGAAAAAGTGAACCATTGACTTTTGGTTTTGCTTTGATGGTAGGAACGAGAGCTTGTAGATGTTCGCCCATCTCTACAACAAATAAGAGACTTGGCTCTTTGATAAGTCGTTCATATTCGCTTCTATTGGCTTCAAACCACTCTTTTGTGTTGTTGTTTCTGATTTTGGTTAGAAAGTTTATGCTATCTTTTGGAAAACCTATAAAATTTTTAATCTTTAAATCTTTCATAAATAAAGTCAAAATCTATTTTTGATACCATTTTGTAGGTGTAGTTAGGTAAATATCTTTCTTTCAAAGCACCCATCTTGTTTCCTTGATTTTGTTTGAAAATATTATAACATAAATCATAAATATGTTATATTTCATTTAGTATCATTTTAGGTGCTTGATATCAGCTATACATATTATTATTCAAAATATCTTGCCAATATTTTAACTCTTGCAAACAGTTCTCGTGGTTTCCCCCTCAATCTTTAATGCCAAAGTAGATATCCAATCCTCATCAAGTTGAAGGGGGCTTTATTTGCTTTTAAATCACCTCTTTCAAATGGTATGATTTTAGCAGATGAAGTTTGGCTTGGTAAAACTTTAGATGCAGGAGTTTATAGGAAATTACAAAAAGAGGGTATAATCAATCTCTTTAATCAAAAAAACAGCATGATTATAATTATGCTTCAAGGCTTCAAGAAGAGTTACTTAAAAACAGATATGACTTAGTGGTATAGTAGTTCTAGCCATTTCTTCTTTTCCTTTAGGGATATTTTGAAATTAAAACAAATGCCCCTAAAAGTATCCCTTAAATTCTTGGAGAGTATTGAATTTGATTAGATTAACTTATAGTGTAAATCGGCTATAAAGCCCTAAAGTTTAGGAATTTGTTTCAGTAAGTTGTTGTAGTTTGGTGGAACAGAGGGGGATCGAACCCCTGTCCAAAAATAGGTTTCATAATGATATCTACATGCTTAGCGGCGATGTGGGAAATTTTAGTAAAGTAAAAACCCATCGCCCACCAGCTAACTTTACCTAAGCCCTAATTCTCGACAACATGCTCGGGCGGACACGATGTTAAAGTTACTTTTGTTTTATATGAAGCTATGCCAACCCTAAGTAACCAAGAGCGACTGACATAACTGACCGGCTTTAAGCTCTTACGCCGCTAATGCGTGCGCAGGTCTATAATCTGTATTGTTTGCGTTTAAATTAACGAGATAGTTTTAAGTCTTTCAAAGACTACATGCAATCAAGACCAACCTACTCCTGTCGAAAGCCAAGTCTGTCCCATTGCTTAGAATATAGCACATATTATGCCATTTGTCAAGCTGGACAAGTTTCTTTATCTTTTAAAGACTCAATAATATCATCAAGAACAGCTTGTGCACTGTCATGAGGTACTTGGCAAGTACCTGCGGCCATATGTCCACCACCGTTGTAATTTAGCATCAAGTCGCCTATGTTTGCTTTTGAGGATCTGTTTATGATTGACTTTCCAACTGCAAAAACTGTGTTTTGTTTTTTAAATCCCCATATTTGGTGTATAGATATATTTGTTTGCGGGTAGAGAGTGTAAAGCATAAATCTATTTCCAGGATAAATTATCTCCTCATCTCTTAAATCTAGTACAACAACATTATCATAAATTGTTGAACACTTTTTGAGTTGATAGATAAAATCTTCTTCATATTTGTGATATAACTCTACTCTCTCTTTTACATCTTCAAGCTCCATGATTTCATTTATAGTGTGGTCTTTACATGCATCTATCAAGTTCATCATAAGAGCATAGTTTGAGATTCTAAAATCTCTAAATCTACCAAGACCAGTTCTTGAATCCATCAAAAAGCTTAGTAAGTCCCACCCTTTTGGATTAAGGATATTTTCTCTTGAAAACTTTGCAGCATCTGCTTTGTTTGCAGCTTCCATCATTGGTATAAATATCTTTGGAAACTTAGACTCACCACCATAATATTGATAAACAACTTCAGCAGCAGAAGGAGCATCTGGTAAAATTATATGATTTTTCTTTATCTCTTTGTTTCTAACAGTTTCACTCAAGTGATGATCAAATGCAATCGCAACTCCATCAACATATGGGAGATTTGTAGTGATGTCGTTTTCAGTAACTTCTATAATCCCATCTTGCATATCTTTAGGATGCACAAACTTAACATCATCAATCATATCAAGATGTTTTAAAAGTACAGCACAGACCAAACCGTCCATATCACTTCTTGTTATTAACCTATATTTTTTCTTTTCCATATATCATCCTTTTTATAAAATCTATAATGATATATCGTCAAGTTCTATGATTAAGTTAAAAAAATTTAGGAGTTTATCTCCTCTTTTATGATTTTTGCTTCTTCTTGTATCTTTTTTATCTTTTCGTCAAATGCAAGACTATCATCTAACATGATAGAAACAAAGGCACTGCCTACTATTACTCCATCTACATCTTTAGCTTTGTTTTTTGCAGTTTTTGCATTTACTCCAAATCCAATATATATATCGGTGTCGGTTGTATTTCTTATATCAGCTATAATGCGAGATAAATTCTCCTCTTTACCGCTTCCTGTTATGCCTGCATATGCTACAAGATAGACAAACTTTTGAGAATTTTGAAGGATTTTTTCTACTCTTGAAAGAGAGTCTGTTGGCGCTACAAAGTCTATGAGAGCAAGGGAGTTTTCTGAAAACTTCTCTTTGTATTTTAAACTCTCTTCAAATGGAAGATCTGGGATTATGAAGCCACTTATCCCTATATCTTTTGCTTCTTGTAAAATTGTCTCTATCCCTCTTTTGTAAAAGGGGTTAAAGTATCCCATCCATAGTGTGTCAATTTCGGGGGCGATTTTTGCTGAAACTTCCAAAAGTTGAGCCATTGTAAATCCACCTTGGAGTGATTTTAGATTTGCTTCTTCTATTATCGGACCATCAGCCACTGGGTCTGAAAAAGGGATACCAAGTTCTAGCGTATCGACTCCCGCCTCTTTTAGTGCAAGGGCAACATCTTCTGTAAAGTCGATATCAGGATAGCCAGTTGTGATATATGCGACAAGTTTTTTCAAATTAAATGCTCCTAAAATTGCAATTATATCAAATTTTAGGTAAAATTGCTCTAGTTTCATATCGGGGGAGATGATGAGTATACATACGCAAAAAACTAAAAAAAAGGTAACAGTTAGCACTATAAGAGGGATGAAGTCTGTTGAGCCTATCACAATGGTAACAGCATACGATACACTTTTTTCAAAACTTTTTAATGATAGTGTTGAGATAATTTTAGTAGGGGATTCACTAAATATGAGTTTTAGTGGAAAACAAGATACACTTTCTGCAAACATGGAGCTTATGATTTACCATACAAGAGCCGTTTGCAACGGAGCAGATACTCCTTTGATTGTGTTTGATATGCCATTTGGTTCATATACAACTAAAGATAGAGCTTTGAAAAATGCTACTAGAATTTATCGTGAAACTGATGCTCAGGCTGTAAAGATTGAGGGCGGAAAAGAGCGGGCAAAGATTATAAAAACTTTGACAAAAAACTCTATCGCGGTTATGGGTCATATAGGTTTAATGCCTCAATTTGTAAGAAGTGAAGGTGGTTATAAAGTCAAAGGAAAAGATGAAAAAAATATCCAAAAACTTGTCCAAGATGCAAAAGCGATAGAGAAAGCTGGAGCATTTGCAATAGTAGTGGAGGGTGTAAAATGTGAAGCTGCAAAAGCTATAACTGAAGCGGTATCTATCCCTACTATTGGTATTGGTGCTGGGATTGATGTAGATGGTCAAGTGTTAGTTTGGAGTGATATGTTTGGATTTTTTGAGGATTTTAAACCTAAGTTTGTTAAACAGTACCTTGATGGAGGAAAACTTATACGAGATGCACTTGGAGTTTATGTGGATGAGGTAAAGAACAAAAAATTTCCAAGTAGTGAGTTTACTTACTGATGGAGAGAATTGTTGAGGTAGAAAAGATTTCATTTGATGAAGAACAAGATGAGATTACACTTCGTCCTTCTTGTTGGGATGAGTATATTGGACAAAAACAGATAAAAAAAAATCTTAGAGTTTTTATAGAAGCTGCGAAAAAAAGAGATGAGAGTTTAGATCATGTTCTATTTTTTGGACCTCCAGGGCTTGGAAAAACAACTTTAGCAAATTTGATATCAACCGAAATGAATACAAATATCAAAACAACAGCTGCACCGATGATAGAAAAGAGTGGCGATTTGGCTGCAATTTTAACAAACTTGGATGAAGGTGATATTCTTTTTATCGATGAGATACATAGACTTTCACCTGCGATTGAAGAGATACTCTATCCTGCTATGGAAGATTTTCGTCTTGATATCATCATAGGAAGCGGTCCTGCTGCTCAAACTATAAAGCTTGATTTGCCTCGTTTTACTCTTATTGGTGCTACTACAAGAGCTGGTATGATAAGCTCTCCTCTTAGAGATAGGTTTGGGATGCATTTTCGTTTGAATTTTTACTCTTGTGATGAGTTAGCAGAAATTATAAAAAGAGCTTCAGTAAAATTAAACTGCATATCAGGTGAAGAAGCTTCTTTTGAAACATCGAGACGAAGTAGAGGGACCCCTAGAATTGCATTAAGACTTTTGAAACGAATAAGAGATTATGCAGAGGTTGAAAATGAACCAAAGATTGTACTTGAGAGGGCAAAATATGCACTTGATGAACTTGGTGTTGATGTAGAGGGTTTTGATGAATTAGATAAACGGTTTTTGGAACTTTTGATACAAGCCAAAGGGCGACCGATGGGACTTGGTACGATTGCTGCAACTCTTAGTGAAGATGAGGGAACAATTGAAGATGTGGTTGAGCCTTATTTGATTGCAAATGGGTATATTGAAAAAACCGCTCGTGGACGTATAGCTACAAATAAGAGTTATGAACACTTTAGACTAACGCCAAAAGATAAATCGTCGCTATTTGATTAAACTGCTATTGCTAATTTACTTTTAGAATTCTCTTTATCTCTTGGTTTTACTCTCTCTTCAATGATGATTTCACCTTTCATAAAAAGTGTGGCTTTTGCTTTTATTATTACTTTGCCATCGGCTACATTACAAATAATTTCACTTCTTCTATTTGATATTTGAACAGCTTTTAACTCATTTTTATTTAAAACTTTTGACCAGTAGGGTGCTAATTGTGAACAGAGTGAATTTATAATCAAATCTTCATCAACTCCAAGCTTTGGAGCAAAATACCTAAAGACAAAATCATTATTATCTCCTCTTGCTGCTATGCAAATCCCTCTTAAATCTAAGCTTCTTAAAACTTCAATTTTTGGTTTTAATTTTTTAATAGTCTCTTCATTTTCAAAGATAAGTATATAGTCTTTATCCTTGAGTATTTTTAAGGGATCAATTCCCATAGCTAAACTAAAAATAGGATTACTTTGAGTATATAAAGTTGGCATATTGCTATTAAAACTTGAAGAGATATAGTCACCTTCTTTTGAAATCTCTATATCGTTGCCGAGGGATCTTAAAGTGATATTTTTTTGTTTGGTATCTAAATAGTTAAAGATAACATATGCACTTGCAACTGCTGCATGTTCATAGAGTGTTATCTCATTTTCTGGTGTAAACCATCTGATTTCATACAGTGAGGACTCTTTTTTTACAATAAAGGCTGTTTTACTAAGATTGATTTGAAAAGCTATGTTTTGCATCAACGATTCATCTATCCAATCTTTTAATGGGCAAACAGCAGAGGTACTTCCACTAAACATTTTATCTGCAAATGCATCTATTTGAAAAATATCAATTTTCACTTAAAACCCTAAATTTTTTTTAATTTTTTATAGTTTAGCTAAGAAAAGTTTTAGTTTTTATTAAATATATTTAATTTATTAAAAATCTTAAGGATTCGACCAAAAAAACTCAATCCACTCTTTAGCCTCTTTTATTTTAAAGTCAGGAGTAAAAATATCATTTTCTTTATAAAATATAACTCCAGTTTTAAAAACTGTTTGTGGGAATCTCTTTTTTAAAACTTTTACGATTTCTCTCAAGCTTTCACCGCTATCAACTATATCGTCAACAATAAGAACTTTTTTATACTTAGATAGGTTTGGGATGTTAAAAAGTGATACATTATCTAATTTTTGTGTATTATCGTAATGCACTGAATTTAGGGTCAAAAGTTCTCTTAGCTTATACTTTTCCGCTAAAAAGTGACCGAGTGTTACTCCTCCTCTAGCGATTGCTAAGATGATATCAGGTTCATAACTTTTTGTCTGTTGATACAGATTTTCAATATCTTGGACAAACTCTTTGTAGTCGTAATAGTACATTTATATCACAATCCTTGAAATTTTTGGGGATAATCTTGTTAAAACATCATAAGAGATAGTGTTAAAATGTTTTGCGATGTAAGTAGCATTGTTAAAAAGAGATATCTTTTGTTTATCTGATTCTATTTCGCATAAATCCATTGAGACTCTTCCTAGAAACTCTTTTTTATAACTTGTTTGTAGTTTACTTTTACCATCATGTCTGAAAAAACCATCAGCATAGCCGATATCATAAGTTGAAACAATCATCTTTTTTTGTACTTCAAATTCTCCACCATATCCGATTCTTTGACCTTTTTGTAAAACTCTTGTGGCGATTTTCTCAGCCCATAAAGAGAGGACAGGTTTTAAATCTGCTACTTTAAAACACTTTGGCATTTGCATGTAACCGTAAGTCGCAATTCCACATCTTGCAAAGTTATCGTCGTAAGATTTTATTCTAAATACTGTTGCACTGTTGGCACTATGAAAACAAGGCATATTAAAGCCGTATTTATCTGTTAGTTCTAAAACTTTTTTCTTTACACTTTTCCAGATTTTCATCTGCCAAAATAGTTCAGATGAGAGTTCATCTGCTGAGCGAAAATGAGTCATTACTCCATCTAAAATCAAATTCTTTTCTTTAATTTCTTCATATGCTTTTTCAATATCACAAATATCTATGCCATTTCTATGCATCCCAGTATCTATTTTTAAGTGAACACTACAATTTGCATCCATGCTAGAAATATCTGAAAGGTTATTTATGACAAATGAAAATTTTTGATTTGGTTTTGTCTGCTTTTTGGGTGAAAGAATAATGATATGTTCAAAATAAGAGTCTATCTCTTTTGCTTCATCAACATTTCTAACAATTGCTCTTTTTATACCAAACTCACAAGAGAGTTTAGCCATCTCTAAAAGCCCATGTCCGTAAGCATTATCTTTTAAAACAACAGATAATTTTTCACATGAACCAAGATGATGGCTTAAAACTTTTAAATTGTGAAAATAGTTCTTTTTGTTTATCTCTATAAAAGACACATTCTCACTTCATATCTCTTGCTTCAAATAGTAAGCCTCTTATTTTTCTAGCTTGATAATCAAGCTTAAAAAAGTTTGCATAAACCTCTTGTGCATCTAGTGTTTGTGAAGAAGAAAAATCAAATTGTCCATTTTCACTTTTTTTGATATTTGCATCTAAAAAATCATAAAAATCATTTCTTATTTTCTCATACTTTTGCATCTCTTTTCGTGTATCATCTATACTTGTCATTATTTTCCTTTTAACTTAAATATTTGCTGCAACTTTATATGTTGGGTCATCTTCACTAAAGGTGCAAAAAGGTCCAGCCTCTTTTAGAAGATTTTTACAATCTTTACTTATGTGTCTGATAGTTAGTGTTTTACCGCTATCTTTGTATTTCTTTGTGATAGCATCTATCGCTTCTACTCCTGATATATCCATAACTCTTGTACCTTTAAAGTCCAAAATAACTTTTTTAGGGTCATTCTCAACATCAAACTGTTCATTAAAAGATGTAACCGAACCAAAGAAAAGAGGACCATTTATCTCATAAACTTTTGTTCCATTATCTTGCATAATTCCCCTTGATCGTATTTTAGCATGTTGCCATGCAAAAACCAATGCAGATATAATAATCCCAGAAATAACAGCAATTGCTAAGTCAAAAAGTACGGTGATGATAGTTACAAGAACCAAAACAAATGCATCTGCTTTTGGCATATATTTTATACGATTAACACTAGAAAACTCAAAAGTACCGATACTCACCATAAACATGATACCTATAAGCACAGCAATAGGAATGACTCCTATAAGATCACTCAAACTTACTACAAACAAAATTAAAAGCACAGAGGCAGTAAAAGAGGAGATTCGACCAAGTCCACCAGATGTAAAGTTTATGATACTCTGCCCAATCATAGCACACCCAGCCATGCCACCAAAAAATCCACTTGTAGCATTTCCGCATCCTAAAGCGATACACTCTTTGTTTCCATTACCTCTAGTGCCACTCATCTCATCTAAAACCGAAAGTGTTAAAAGTGACTCTATAAGCCCTACAAGTGCGACTAAAATAGCATATGGAAGGATTATTTTTAAACTCTCCCATGAGAGAAGTGAAAGTTCAGGCATAACAAATGTTGGAAAAGCTCCCTCTATATCTGCTAAGTCTGAAACAGTTTTGGTGTCAAGATTTCCAAAATAAACTATAATTGTAAGAAATACAATGGCTGCTAAACCAGAGGGAATAACTTTTGTAATTTTTGGCATATAGTACATAATAGCCATTGTGATAACGGTGATAATATACATCCAATAGTTTTCATTGAAACTATGTATCAGTATATCGCTCCAACTCTCCAATGTGTCATAGTCACTGGATTTAAAAAACTTCAGTTGTGCAAGAGCAATAACAATTGCAAGACCATTTACAAACCCAAACATAGCAGGTTGAGGAACAAGACGGATAAATTTACCAAGCTTGAAAAGTCCAACCATTATTTGAAAAGCACCAGCGATTATAGTTGTCATTAAAATATAGTGCAGTATCACAATAGACAATGCCTCGCCTGAAAGATGAGGATTTAGTTTAGCGACTGCCAGCCCAAGTCCCACAAATACAACAGCGACCGCACCAGTTGCCCCACTTATCATACCAGGCTTTCCACCAAATAGTGATGTTATAAGACCAAGTATAAAAGCTGCATACATTCCAACAAGGGGACTAACCCCTGCAATAAAACTAAAAGCAATAGCTTCAGGAACAAGAGCAACAGCAACAACCATGCCCGAAAGCAGTCCATTTTTTATATTGAATTTTTCGTAGTTTTTAAGATTTATCAAGTTTTGCCTTATTTTATGTATAATTCTAAATAATTAAAGTCGCAGATTATACTGAAATAACAATATAAAGAATATAAAATATGGATATATTAGAGATACTTTATGCAAGAGAGTTTAAAAAAGTAGCATACAATGTTAGAAAAGTAACGCTATGTAATAAAAAAACTCTGCTTTTAGGGCCTAAAGGGAGTGGTAAAAGTACGCTTATATTTGACTATTTGAGTCATAAACGAAAGGAAAGTTATTTATATATCGATTTTGATGATTTTAGGTTAAAAGATAAAAATATAGAAAATTCTTTAGAAAACTTTTTAAATAAACATCGTATCTCTTGTCTAGTTTTAGAAAATTTTGATTTTTCATTTCAAATACCTTTGATTGATGAGATACTAATCTCTACAAATAAAAAATACTCAATAGATGGATTTGATATAGTGACACTCTTTCCTCTTGATTTTGAAGAGTTTATCTCATTTGACAAAAGAGAGTTAAATCTTGAAGCAATTTTTAGCTCATATACAATTCAAGGAACTTTTCCAGCGATGCAAAAAGAGCAAAAGGATGACTTTATAGCTCTATATCAAAACTTTTTAAAAAGATTTGTAAAGAGTGAGTTAGAGATGCAGATGTTAAAGCTATTCTCTTCACATCAAGGTAAAAGAGTCTCTGTGCATGGACTGTTTCTTCTGTTTAAAGAGAGTCAAAAAATCTCTAAAGATACATTTTACAGTTTTGCTAAAAAACTTCAAGATGAGTATGTCCTTTTTTTGGTAGAAAAATATAACTCTAAAAAGAGTTCAAAAAAGCTCTATTTGATAGATTTTTCATTTCGCAGTGTTCTTAGTTTTGAGAAAGATTTTATTAAGAGATTTGAAAATATTGTTTTTTTAGAGCTTTTAAAGAGAGAGAAGAAGTTTTATTATACAGATGCAATAGATTTTTATATACCAGATGAGAGTAGGGCGATTATAACAATTCCTTTTTTGCCTCAAAACTTAATAGAGCGTAAATTGCAAAGATTATCTGAACATTTTGTTTCACTTGATGTGAAAAATGTTCAGATAGTTACGATGCAAGAAGCAAAACAGTATGAACAAAACGGTATCTCTTATGAGTTATTACCCTTTTGGAGTTTTGCCATTTCTATTTGATTACCTTGTCAAGCATAACATTTAGACTGTAAATAAGTACGCCATTATCACCATTTGCAACAAATAAAAGTCCTTCATCTTTGTTAAGAGATAATCCTTTTACACCACCTTGAACTTCAAAGTTTACAATCATATTTGGTTGAGTTATAGTTGTAATATCTAATAGATTTATACCAGTTTCACCAGCTGCAACAAGTGCTTTTGTGTCATTATCTGCTAAAACGATATCATAAGCATTTGATTTGTCAAATGTATGTGAAAGTGTTGGAGATGCTGGATTTGAAATATCGTAAATCTCTAATCCATCTCTGCCTTTTGGTCTAAATTCATAATTTTTATCTTTTGTTGTTGTAAACTTTTGTATTTCTTGTTTTGTTGTCACTGATTCTTTTACGGGGCTTGAGAGGTTGGAAATATTGATAATATTTATAAATCCTTGTTCATTTTCAACATAAAGCTTACTTTCATCTTCACTCAATGATAAACTCTTAGCATTTATTCCGTCTATTACCCCTATGAGTTCTGATGAGATGCTATCTTCATAGCCAATTTTCACGATTTCTACACCATCTTCCCCTTTTGCAACAAATAGAGCATCTTTTGATAGTGTGATAGCTTCTGCACTTCCTGAGAGCTTGATAGTTTTTACTTTCCCATCTTTATCTGTTACTAAAGCTTGTTTTTTATCATCAGATTTAGTTTCTGCTTTTGCTTGTGGGTCACTTGCACTGCTTCCTCCGCATCCTATTAAAAATATACTTACTAAAATTGAACTTATTATTTTTTTCATAATTTTATCTCCTTTAGAAGCAAATCGGATTTAAATAATTTTGATTTAAACAAAAGAAGAATTAGATATGATAAATCATAAAAATGAGTAAAAAAGGAACATAATGACACTCTGCGGTATTGATGAAGCAGGAAGAGGATGTTTGGCAGGTCCCCTAGTGGTGGCGGGTGTAATACTCTCTAATGAGATAGATGGATTGACTGATTCTAAAAAGCTTAGTGAAAAAAAACGAGAACTTTTATATGAACAGATAGTGCAAAATGCTAAATATGAAATTGTTTTTACAGATAATGAGACAATTGATAAGATTGGTCTTTCTCTCTCTTTAAAAAATTCTCTTATTAAAATCATAGAAGTTTTAAAACCACAACATACTATATTTGATGGAAATACAACATTTGGCGTTTTAGGAATTGAAGCTATCATCAAAGCAGACCAAAGTGTTGCAGAGGTAAGTGCCGCTAGCATCTTAGCAAAAGTGAGCCGAGATCGTTATATAGTTGAACAAGCTTCTTTATATCCTATTTATCAGTTTGAAAAACATAAAGGATACGGTACGAAGATTCATAGAGAGCTTATAAAAGAGCATGGATATTGTCCACTTCATAGGCGGTCTTTTAAGATAAAGAGTATCAAATAAGCCAATTATCCAAATCAAATATATCTTCAGTTACTGCTATACTTTTCCAACCAGTAGAATCTAGATGCATCAACTTCCCTCCAAAATACCCCACAACATACTGCTCTTTATATATGGCAAAACATCCTACAGATATAGACGCAAAAATCTCAGATGCATTTTTAGGAGTTTTTAGATTCTCAAAATCACTTAAGTGTATAGCCCTAAGAGCATCTAGTAAAAACTCATTGTCCTTTAATGCACTGCTTATTGTGTAGTACATAGGATATGATATAGGTGGGTCTTCTATAAGTTCTGTTATGTAAATTCGCTCTTTTTTCTTATTATTCATAAGGAGAGTTTACAGGAAATATTTTTTAAACTCTTTTTTTATTTCAAATTGAAATATTAACTATCTATTGACTCCATAAGTACCTCAATGATATCTGTCATAGTAAGGATTCCATAAATCTCATTATCATCAATTACTAGGAGTCTTTTTATGCTACTGTTTACCATCATCTTTGCGGCATATTTGACATCTAGTTTTCTTGAAACTGAAATTGTGGGAGAGATCATTATGTCATAGGCATTTAAGAGGTCTATATCTCCATCTTCTGCTATTATTGATTGTAAGATATTTTTATAAGTTAAAAGTCCATAGGCGCCATTTTGGCTATTTTTTTCAACAATAACTGATTTAACATTTTTTTCTTGCAGTGTCTTTAGGACTTTTCTTATAGTCGCTGTTTGTGTTACGATTATAAGTCTCTCTTTGGGTGTCATAACATCTTGTACTAATTTTTTCATAATATTTTCTCCTTAAATTATAAAATATGTTTGATATCTTGTTCAAATTTATGTAGTTCATCATTGTTTAGACCAGCGACATGGCTTAGGGGCATTGTAAATGCCAATGAGCTGTTATCATGGTCATCAAGATTTAATTGAACTCTTAATGCTTTCATCACTTGCATCGAGAGTCTTCTTGGGAGGATAAAAAGAAGTATTGAGACATTCTCTTCTAGTGTTAAACCAAAAAAGACTTTTTTCTCTTTAAGTCCTATATTGCTTCCATGTATAATTGTAGCAGCACCAGCCCCTGCTTCTTTGGCGATGCCAATGGCTTTCTCTTCATCTTTATTTGCAATTATTGCAACTAGTGCGACAAATTTCATGATTTCTCCTTTGTTGTTTTTTGATTGATTTGTGCAAATATTCCATAACCCATAACACTGATAATAGGAAACAGAGATGCAAATGCAATCAAACCAAAACCATCGATGAGTGGATCTCTTCCTTCTATGTTTTGAGCAAGTCCAAGTCCAAGGGCTGCGACTAAAGGTACAGTAACAGTTGATGTTGTAACGCCACCACTGTCGTAAGCTATAGGGACAATATGTTTTGGTGTAAACTGTGTTAAGATAATTACTGCAATATATCCTACAATTATATAATAGTGTATAGGATCTCCCGCAACAAGACGATAAGCCCCTAATGCAATGCCAACTGCTACACCAATTGCTACAGCTACTCTTAGATTGGTTTGCTTTATATTTCCATCGCTTATCTCTTCTGCTTTTATGGCGATTGCAAGAAGGGAAGGTTCCGCCATGGTGGTTGAAAAGCCTATCAAAAAAGCAAAAAGATATATTAGTAGATTGTTTTGCATCGTTGTTAATTGAAAAGCGATACTCTCTCCGATAGGGAAAAGCCCCATCTCAAGACCTACTATAAAAGCATATAATCCAAATATTACCATAACAATACCTGTAATAATTTTATGCAAGTGAGCAACAGGTTTTTTGATAATAATATATTGAAAAAAGAAAATCACTATAAGAATTGGAGCTATATCTCTGATGACACTTACCAACTCAAGCAGAGTATCAAGAAAATTAAAATTGTAAGTTGCTATAACGGCTTGTACACTCTCAACTGTAGTTGTTACATCTGCATCTGCTATTGCATAAACTATGATTCCATAAATTTGTACAAAAATCATAGGAGTTAAAGAGGCAAATGCAATCAAGCCAAATCCATCAATAACAGGATTTCTTCCTTTGATACTAGACGCTAATCCAATTCCAAGAGCTGCAACTAGCGGAACTGTAACAGTTGAGGTTGTAACTCCTCCACTATCATAAGCAAGTCCTATAATCTCTTTTGGTGCAAAAAATGTTATAGCAACTACCAAAATATACCCTGCAACGATATAGTAATGAATAGGATGTCCTAGCAAAATTCTAAGAGTGCCTAGAGCAATAGCAAAACCAACCGAAAGTGCGACTGTCATTCGTAAATAAAAAGAATCTATCCTTCCATCACTTATAGCTGCAGCCTTATCTGCAATAGCTATGAGAGCTGGTTCAGCAACTGTGGTAGAAAAGCCTATCAAAAAAGCAAAAAGAAGCAACCAAAACAGCGATCCTTTTTTAGCAAAATCAGTAGCAAGCCCTTCACCTATTGGAAAGATACCAAGCTCTAACCCTCTTATAAAAAGAGCTAACCCAATAGCAACTATAAAAAGACCAATGATGATAGAAGTTAAATTTTCAGGAACTGCTCCAATGATAGCAATTTGAAAAAAAGCAACCACGAGGATAATAGGAACAAGGTCTTTAAAGGAGTTTTTAAGATCATTTGCAAATATTTTCAAGCTTTCGTTCATCCCGTTATTGTACTTGATTATCACTTTTATTTTAATTATCTTAATAATTTCATCTAAACCAATATTTTGTTACAATATCCTTATGGAACTAAAAAAACTACCGATAGGCATACAAACATTCAAAGATATTCAAGATGATAACTATGTTTATGTAGATGAAATAGAAATGGTGCTTCAAACGATAGAGTGAGCTTTCTTTAATGTATGGAGCAATTCTAAAAAATCCTACTATTAGACGGTTATCTATTGTCCAATTTATTGCCTATTTTGGGGCTTGGTTCTCAAATGTTGCTATTTATACTATGATCTTGGAGTTTGGGGTTAGTCCTATTGTCAATGCTCTGGTAGTTGCTATGTATTCACTTCCTGCGATATTGTTAGCACCTATGAGTGGAGCTATAGTTGATAAGTTGCCATTTAAGAGGTTTATGATTGCTCTTCTTTGTGTTGAGCTTGTTATGACGCTGATGTTTCTTTTGATTATAGATATCTCTGATGTTTGGCTTTTGATGTTGTTTATATTTATTAGGATGAGTGCGGCTTCACTTTTTTTTACAGCGGAGATGTCACTTTTGCCTCAAATTGTAAGTGGAAAAGATTTAAGACTTGCAAATGAACTTCACTCAATTATCTGGTCGGTATGTTTTGCACTTGGTATGGCAATAGGTGGAATTGTTACACAAATGTTAGGTACATCTGCAGTCTTTTTGATTGATGCATTTTTATTTTTTACAGCTATCTCTCTTTTTTCATCAATTTATATAAAAGATGTCAAAACAAAGAGTCAAAAACTAAGCTCTATGATAAAAGATGGATTTGTTTATATCAAAAGTAATCCTTTAATTATGCATCTGCTACTGCTTCATAGTAGCGTGGCTCTAACTTCAATAGATGCGTTGATAAATTTACTAACAGATTTTCATTATAAGTATGTTATCGCAATCCCTTTAGCTATTGGTTGGATGAATGCAACTCGTGCTTTAGCTTTGATGATAGGACCATTTTTTATAGGAAAAATTGTAAATAGTTCAAATCTGCATATAGTTTTATCGCTTCAAGGTGTGACATTTATATTTTGGTCAATGCTTCAAAATAATTTTTATTTTTCACTTATTGGGATGTTTTTTGTGGGATTTTTGTCAACTACACTTTGGTCATATACATACACAATGATACAAGAACAGACTGATAAAGAGTATCTAGGACGAGTTGTGGCTTATAATGATATGATTTTTATGATAGTTGCAGTAGCTACAACTATGTTTATTGGAGTGGCATCTAAGCTTGGGATGCCACTATGGAGTATATCGGTTACAATCGGACTAGGATTTATAGTTGCAAGTTTGTATTATCTTTTTATAGTCCGAAAGTTATTAGTAGTTCACCATTGCTAACTTTGATATCATTTACAAAAGAGTTTTGAATAGAGTTTTTATTTAATTGATAAATTGGATGAGTACGAAATACTTCATTGATGATAGGCATAATAGCTTCTGTAAGTGGACCTTTCATAAAAGAAGCGAGTTTATATCCGTTAAATTCTAATTTTTCGATATTTGGTTCTTTTAGATAAACTGCTCCACTTTTGGCATCAAAAAAAGGTTTTCCTGAGACAAATAATGAACCTGTTTGTTTGGGAATAAGAGCACTAGAAAAATCTATGGTAGTACCAGCTTGAACTCTATCACTTCCAGCACTTAACATTGCTTTTGGGTCTGTTAGCGTTACTTTTCCATATTCAAAATCTTGTGAGATAGGGAATTGTTGTTCTAGTGACTGGGTTATCTGTGAAGCTGGAACTTTTATCGTCAATCCTTGTTGGTTGATATTTTGTATGCATCCACTAAAGAGAAATGCTATAAATATGGCTATTACTGATATTGTTTTTTTCATTTATTTCCTTTGATTTTTTTGTATATATTGTATCAAAAATTGATAAATTAAAACTTTTTTAAAAAAGTCTTGACAAATGAGATATATTTGTGTATAATTTCCGCTCCTTATTTAGGTAACATATTCCGGATTAGCTCAGCGGTAGAGTAGGTGACTGTTAATCACTTGGTCGCTGGTTCGAATCCAGCATCCGGAGCCACTACTTAGTTTCACTAAATCTAAATTTATCTTAACAAGACCCAATAGTAGAGTTACAGTTTTTTCAGCAAAAGAGGTTTATAAGCTTTTTGGTGTTGATTGATATCATGCATAACATTGACAAATATTACAATCTATACTATAATAAGTACTAAATAATATACCAATTAGGATACTAAATATGGAAAATATACTGGCAAACTATAGTGTTAGCATCTCTGAACTCAAAAAGAGTCCATCTGCTATATTGAATGATGCAGGAGATGAGGCAGTCGCAGTCTTAAATCATAATGTCCCTAGTGCTTATCTAGTGCCATCAAAGACTTATGAAAAGTTGTTAGAGATTGTTGATGCTTATGAGTTGGAGTTGGAAGTAAAAAAGAGGTTAAATGAAGATAAAGAGCCGATAGAGGTATCTTTGGATGAGTTATAAACTAAAGTTTTTACCAAAAGCTTTAAAAGAGTGGAAAAAACTTGATTCTACTATCTCACAGCAGTTTAAGAAAAAACTAGAGGAAAGATTAAAAAATCCAAAAGTAGCAAAAGATAAACTTCGTGGTTTTGAAGATGTTTACAAAATCAAACTTAGAACGGTTGGTTATAGACTTGCTTATCAAGTTAAAGATAAAGAAATAACTATCATAGTTTTAGTAGTAGGTGTTAGAGATAAATCAAAAGTATATGATATGTTAAAACAACGATTTGATAAAAAGAGTGATTAAGTATAAGTTCGATAAAATTTAATCATAAAATAATTCTTAATTTATAAGAAAATATTTAGATTCTGATATGTCATATCAGTTTTTTTGATGTTTAGAGGATTCCTATTGTATGGGAGTTTGAAAGATTACTCAAGATTTAGCATCCGGAGCCACTACATAGTTCAACTAAAAATCAAATTTATCTTAACAAGACCCAATATATAGCCTTTTAAAAGCGTCTTTAGTCTATATTTTACCATTATGTCATATCGATATAGTATAAATTTTATAGTTCTTACTAAAAAATGTTTTTGATTTTTATAATTATTTATTGTTTTAAAAACGAATAATTGGAGAGATGATATGAACAAAAGATATCTACATAGGTTAAGTCACCAAGAAATCTAAAAGACTAGAATCAATTTTTTGTAATCATATTTCAACTTGAAATTTAAATATATATATTAACCATTGGTTATATGTTGACTTTCAAGTAGTTTTGTATAAAATAATTGGTCAATAAATAGTTACTTATTAAAAAATATAGTACTACACTGTAGATATAAATATGCCCCAAATCAAGTGGAGATGCAAAATGAGTGAATATAAAAATCTCATACGAAAATTAGGATTTATACCCAAAGAAAATACAATGGGAATATTTCAAAAAAAATATTCTAAACATAACAATTATATCATTGAAATCAATTTTGATAAAAAAACTTTCTTTTTTGGAGAAAAAATAAAAGTACAAAGTAAAACCACTCAAAATTTTACACAAGCTGAGAATTGGGTTGTTTTAGAGTGTGTAGATAGATTACTTGAAAAAGGTTATCCACCCCAAAACATTATATTAGAAAAAACTTGGAAAACAGGGCATGGAACAAGTGGCAGATTAGATATCTTGATTACCCGTGATAATGGGGATGCATACTTAATGGTAGAGTGCAAAACTTGGGGGAGTGAGTTTGACAAAGAATTTAGAAATTTAGAAAAAAATGGTGGACAACTTTTTACTTATTTTCAACAAGATAAAAATGCAGAAGTAATAATGTTATATGCTTCTGCATTAGATGGAAAAAACATCAAATACAGAAATGAAATTGTAAAAATTGAAGAGGATTACCGACAAACAGCAAATGTAAAAGAGTTTTTTGAGCGTTGGAATAAATTACCAAAGTCTAACGGAATTTTTGATAGTTGGGCATCTGCTTACGAATTTCAAAATAAAGCTCTTGTCAAAGATGATTTAGAAGAGTTAAAACACGAGGATAGCAGTTTTATCTTTAATCGTTTTTTAGAAATATTAAGACATAATGTTGTTTCAGACAAGCCTAATGCTTTTAACAAAATTTTTACTCTATTTCTATGCAAAATTGTAGATGAGAATAGGGATGGTGACGAACAACTTCATTTTCAATGGATAGAAGGAGAAGATAATCATATTTCTTTTCAAAAAAGATTAACAGACCTTTACAGAAGAGGGATGAAAGAGCTTTTAGAAAAAAAAGTTACAGATGTTAGTGATGATGAATTTGATAAACAATTTGGTCAAATAGATGAAGAAGATAGGACTAGAATAAAAGATATTCTAACCGAAATTCGTCTTAAAAAAAATAATGAATTTGCTATAAAAGAAGTTTTTGATGATGCTTCTTTTCAAGAAAATGCCAAAGTGGTGAAAGAAGTGGTTGAATTACTTCAAGAATTTAGAATTCGATACAATTATCGCCAACAATTTTTAAGTGACTTCTTTGAACTACTTTTAACAACAGGATTAAAACAGGAATCTGGACAATTTTTTACACCTGTTCCTATAGCTAGATTTATCATAAAAAGTTTACCGTTACAGGAAATAACAAAACAGAAATTAGCAAAAGGAAACAAAAAAGATTTACTTCCAACAATAATCGATTATGCGGCAGGAAGTGGGCATTTTATCACCGAATCAATGGAAGAGGTTCAGAAGTACATTGATACATTAGAGTTAAAAAACTATAAGCCTGAAACAAGAAAACAAATAGATGGTTTCCAGAGAGTTCAATTTGATTGGGCAGAAGATTATATTTATGGAATTGAAAAAGATTACCGTTTAGTAAAAACAGCAAAAGTAAGTTGTTATTTACACGGTGATGGTTTGGCTAAAATAATTCATGGGGATGGATTAGGAGATTTTACTGCTTCTTCAGAATTTAAAGACCTCTTAAAAGAAACAGATAAAACCTATCCACAAGACAACAAACAATTTGATATTATTATTTCAAATCCACCTTATTCTGTTTCTGCTTTTAAAGGATTAATGAATGAAAAAAAATCCAAAATTGGTTTTGATTTATACGATAAACTAACTGATCAAAGCTCTGAAATAGAATGTTTGTTTATTGAAAGAACCAAACAACTGTTAAAAGATGGCGGAGTTGCAGGAATTATATTACCAAGTAGTATTTTGAGTAATACAGGCATCTATACCAAAGCAAGAGAAATCATTTTAAAATACTTCGATATTTTGGCAATAACCGAAATGGGTTCCAATACATTCATGGCTACAGGAACAAATACTGTTACTTTATTTCTAAGACGTAGAAATAATGCAGATGCAATTAACATAAAAGAAGCAATAAAAAAGGTATTTGTCAACTTACAAGATATAACCATAAATGGAATTGAAACCCCTATCTCAAAATATGTTACTCATGTTTGGGAAGGTTTAACATTTGAAGACTACAAAACATTACTTCAAAAAACACCTAACAAAAGAGTTGAGAACTCCGAAATTTATCAAGAGTACAAAAAGAAAAAAAAGAGTAAAAATGAGCAAGAACTTTGGAATTCAATTTTAGCTTTAGAACAAGATAAATTATTGTATTTCATTATTACTTACCCTCAAAAATTGGTACTCGTTAAAACGGGAAGTAAAAATGAAGAAAAACGCTTTTTAGGTTATGAGTTTAGCAATCGTAGGGGAAGTGAGGGAATTCATCCAATAAAAAGAAGCAAAAGCATAGATGAATGTACACAATTATATGATGCCAATAGCTTTACCAATCCTGAAAAAGCAAGTACATATATTTATAAAGCTTTTAACGGTGAGTTTGATTTAGACTTACCCGAAAATTTACAACAAAATGTAAGCTATCAAAACTTGGTTAATATGCTAACTTTTGACCGTGTGGATTTTGAAAAAAATATTTCACTCTCGGCTAAAAAAAAAATGAAAATTGAGAGCAAATGGAATTTAGAGAAGATTTCAAACATTGCAATTCTAAACCCTCCAAAATCAGAAATATCATCCATTGACAATAATCTTATTATTTCATTTGTTGAAATGGCTTCTGTAAGCGAATTAGGATTTATTGAAAGTAAGATAGATAAAAGTATAGGGATGCTACGAAAAGGTAGTTATAAGTACTTTATAGAAGATGATATAATACTTGCAAAAATTACTCCTTGTATGGAAAATGGTAAATGTGCTATTGCCACCAATCTAACGAATGGGATTGGTATGGGAAGCTCAGAGTTTCATGTTATTAGGACTAATGACCAATTAAACTCTAAATATCTATTTGAATTACTAAACCGACAATATATTAGAGATATTGCAAAATCAAACATGACAGGTGCCAGTGGTCATAAACGTGTTCCAGAAGAGTTTTATTCAGAATTAAAGATCCCTCTTCCTCCAAAAGATATTCAAAAGAAAATAGTTACTGAAATTGAAAAATTAGAAAAGCAAGAGCAAAAGGCAGTTGAGGAGATTGAGAAGCTAGGAAAAGATATTTATAACTTCTATTTAACCAATAAAGGGAAAAAGAAAAGGTTGGATGAAATTTGCGAAATGAAAGCTGGAAAGTTTATTAAAGCTGATAATATTATAAAAGTTATAATGAAAAACTTTTCCGCTGCTATGGAGGTAATGGATTAAGAGGCTATACGGAAACCTTTACCAATGAAGGAGAATTTTCTTTAGTTGGAAGACAAGGAGCTTTATGTGGAAATGTGCATTTGGTTTCAGGGAAATTTCACGCTACCGAACATGCTTTGGTTGTTTATCCTAAAAAAGATATTAATACTATTTGGCTTCATTATCGATTGGTATTTATGAATCTAAATCAATACGCAACTGGAACCGCTCAGCCTGGTCTATCAGTTATAAACTTAAATCCAATTGAAATCCCATTACCAACAATAGATGAACAGAAGAAAATAGTTTTAGAAATTGAAAAGATAGAAGCAAAAATTAACACATTAGAAAAACAAATTGAGTTAATACCGAAACAAAAGGAAACTGTTTTAAAGAAGTATTTGGAATAGCCAACATACAATTGAAACCCGTAGTCTCAACTATACTACAAGCAAAATTAGATAAAAAGATAAACTTAATTATTTTTCACAATAGACTTATCCATGAAAAATTATTTTTTTATCAAAGTTTATCTGTTTAGTTTAGAAGATGTTTAAAAATCAAACTTAGAACGATTGGCTATGGTACTCTGTCAACTCATGTTAGTAGGTATTAGAGATTAATTAAAAGTTCACTAATATTTTTTGCAGTTCATTTATGTTACTATGGTACAATCTATGATAATAATTAAATTAATTATGCATATTTTTAAATATACAGAAGGTAAATAAATTTATGAAATATATTTTAATAATATCTTTTGCTCTACTAACTTTTTTATATGCTGAGCAAAATGACCACCAGTTAGCATCTTTAAATGTTAAAATGAAACAATATCAAAAAGATCTTGATAGACTACAGATGCTTCGTGAAGCTAAATTTCTTAAAAAGAAGTATGAAGATAGTATTTTAAAACTTCAAAATTGGGAGATGAAAAAAGAGGAATTAAAAGCAGCATTTGCAGAAAAATACCGTGCTAAGGAGACTTCTTTTGGTGAAGGAAATGAGTATGGAAAACAAAGAGCAAGAAAGAGAAAGCAAGAGTATTATGATTCATTGCAAACGCAAGAACAGCACATTATAGATAGTTTTACAACTGCGCAAATGAAATTTCAAGAGTTAAGAGATGAATTTTTGTTTCGATATTCTGTACCATTAACAGACGCTGAAATGAATGATGGGAAAAAACCAGTTGTTGAGGATAAAACTCAAAAAGTAGATATGCTTCATAGCTATATCAGTGAAAATGATGCTTGGAAAAGATGTCAAGAGAGAGTAGCTGAGTTTGATAGAGTTAAAAATGTTGCCAATTCTATTGAAAAACTTTTTCCAAATGCAAATTTAACTCAATCTAAAATTTTAGCTAAAAGCAGACAAAACCAAGTCCAGATGCAAAATCATTTAGATCAATATCTAAGTATAGATAAAATGTACAAATCAAAATATGGAATCTCTATACTTAGTGAGACTAGAGCTAAGTTGATGCTAGAATATATTAAAGATAATTAATTAATATTGAAGATATACTCATTTATATTTTTTCGTTTTAGTATCTCTTTTATTTGAAGATTTTTAAATGAAATTTCTTGAAACTCTTTTTCATTTTGTGGCTGGTAATAAGATAACTCTCTAAGAATTTTTCCTCGATATGCTTTTGCCCAGTGGCTAACCACTTTTCCTTCCTTTAGAAACTTCAAAGTTATGTGAGGTTTTTTTAATGCATAAAATTTAAGATAAAATCCAGCCCTTAAATCTATAATAAATTCGTCTTTTAAAAACTCATCAAGTTGCAGAGAAGAGTGCTCTTTATAATATTTTTCAATAATCAAATTGCCAAGTTTCTCACCCTGTTTTAATTTATAATTTGGTATTAGTTCATTTGCCATAATGGGCCCAAAAAGATTTGAAAATATAATTATATTTTTATCTATAAACTCTTGCTCATTTTGCTCTAAACTTCTATATTCAAGATGCTGATATGCAACTCCACTATAGCGAAGAATTGCCTTTATAGTAGGAGAATTAAAAATATCTATAGATTTAAAAAACTCTATATCGTTCTCTTTCTTTAGTCCAAATAGCTTACCAAGTGCATCTTTGGAAGAGCTTAAAAGATATGATTTATATATGTCTAAAGCTTGTCTATTACTTCCAAATTGGTTATTTTGTATGTAAGTTTCATCATCAGATGCAACTGTTGTTTTTGCTTCACTTGGTGAGAATAAAACTTTCATCTGTACACCTCCCTTGTTAAGAGCTAATATACAGAGTAAAAGCTTAAATTTATTTTCTTACAGCTTTTACTGCAATTATTAATTCTTCAAATGCTACTTTACTAGAATTTTCAACATCTTTGAGGAGTTCAATACTTTTATCTATATTATTTTTATCTTTGAAATATACATCAATAGCTTGTGCTAGTCCTCTATGGACATTTTCATGGTGTTTTGAGACACTATTAACTATTTGATTATTATTAGATAATAATTCTTTAGATGCAGTAGAAAACCATTTACCAAATTTACAGCTATGGTGGTCTATTATATTAATTTTTTCATTATGTAAAAGAGCTTTATACCCTTGTAGTTTTAAGTGAATATGATCAATCTTACCATTACTAACCGTTACCTCTTGAGTAATATTTTCTATATTGTTTACAATCTTTCCTGCATTTGCTTCTATTTCATCCACATTAACAGTGAATGTATCTAGTGTATTCATAATAGATTGAGATTCATTGCTAAATATTTCACTAGTTTCAAGCATTCTGTTTGAGTTTTGCTTAAGTCCACTAATATTAAGCTCTACCTCTTGAGTCGCTTTTTGAGTTCTTTCTGCTAATTTCCTAACTTCATCAGCAACAACAGCAAAACCTCTGCCATGTTCACCAGCTCGTGCTGCTTCAATAGCTGCATTGAGTGCCAATAAATTAGTTTGATCTGAGATATCTTTAATTAAATTAATGATTTCTGCAATAGACATGACACTCTCATTTAATGTCCCTGAGTCATCTTTGAGTTGTTCTGTATATTGTTGAATATTTTCTACAGAAGAGATAACATTATTTGTTTGACTTTTTGTGTTTGATATCATCTTAAATGTTTCATTTGTCAGAGAATTTGTATCTGAGAGTTGTACTAGATTTTCATCTATCGTATTTTGCAAAAATCCTACACCATCTTCATAGCTATTAACTAGAGTTATAAGCAGTGATTCTTTATGTTCATTTAGCTGACTTTCGTTTGATTGGTATTTATGTGTTTCCAATTGGCTTTGTAATTGTGCAATTTGATCTTTTAATCTGCGATTTTCTTCTTCTAATACACTTATCTCTCTCGTTTTCTCATTTAAAAGAGTTTCATTTTTCATTCCAAACATATTTACTTCCTTAGTTTAAATTTTAAATCTATGCCTAATATCGGTGTTAATGCTTATTTCTTTAGGAATATTTTGAAAAAGTTGTATGTAAATTATAAGCTTTATCAACTATTTTTGCATATTTTTGTAAAAAGACTTGACATCTTAGGTAAAAGTATGTATAATCTCGGCTCACAAAAACAAATGCTGATGTAGCTCAGTTGGTAGAGCACCTGATTTGTAATCAGGCGGTCGGTGGTTCAAGTCCTCTCATCAGCTCCATTTTTTTTGTGCAGTGTTTGACCAGAAATGATCAAGTGGAATCAAAGGTGAGTTACTCAAGCGGCCAAAGAGGGCAGACTGTAAATCTGCTGGTTTTTACCTTCGAAGGTTCGAATCCTTCACTCACCACCACTAATAAGTATGCGGGAATAGCTCAGTTGGCTAGAGCGTCAGCCTTCCAAGCTGAGGGTCGCCGGTTCGAGTCCGGTTTCCCGCTCCATTTAAACTGGGAGCTGATTTTAGTATTTTGCTGTTAATAGTAGTAATACAAAGTTGCTTTCATAGTTAAAAAATCATTTTTAGTGAAAATAAAGTTATAGTTTTAAGTTAAGAGCGTGAGCAGATTTTTGCTCATATAGCTCAGAGGTAGAGCACTTCCTTGGTAAGGAAGAGGTCGAGGGTTCAAGTCCCTCTATGAGCTCCAGAGATATAGAGTTTTGGCCAAAACTTTTAGAAAATAGTTATAAAAATTTAAAAACGGAGGATTATGATGGCAAAAGAAAAGTTCGAAAGAAATAAGCCACATGTAAATATAGGTACTATCGGTCATGTAGATCATGGTAAAACAACATTGACAGCTGCAATTTCAGCAGTTTTAGCAAC
>Ga0256834_1000048_pt1 | contig 78353 bp, 73 predicted proteins | sample 4281140metaG_FD_190536 | JGI IMG/M metagenome (GOLD analysis project Ga0256834, IMG submission 190536) | Hydrothermal vent microbial communities from East Pacific Rise, Pacific Ocean - 4281-140 | ecosystem: Environmental > Aquatic > Marine > Hydrothermal vents | place: Pacific Ocean: East...
CTGTTTGTCAGTCACAATATTACGTTGGTTCAGGACTTCTGCTCTCGTTGCCTGTTGTTGGATAAAGGCCAGATCGTCTCAGAGGGGGCTCCTAAAAAGGTCATTGGTGAGTATCTTGGGTCTTTTGGTGCGGATGGTGGGCAAAGTAATGATCTTCAGGTATCAGAAGAAGAGCATGCCTTTATTCGCCGGCTCAGCTTGTCTTCCGACAAATCAGCAACGGTTTACAGCGGCGAAAAAATGAGAGTGGCCATTGAGTTGGAGAATCTTGCCAGCTGCCTGGCTCCAGAACTTGAGTTAACGGTTAAGAATGTTGATGGACTGGCCATTTTTTCGATCCGTAAAGATCTGCTACAGACGCGTGAATATCTCCAGAACCACAAACGTGGCAGACTTGTCTGGGAGATAGATAATCTGCCCTTATTGTCCGGACGATATTGGCTCAATGGCACACTTATCCCTGGGCCAGGAGAGGCTGTGCAGCCCCTGGAAAAGGTCCTGGTCTTCACGGTAACAAACCCGGATGAGAACCTATTGCTTAAAGGCGCGCAGCAATCGCGTGGGTTGATCGCTTTAGAAGGCCAGTGGTCTTCTCCATCAAGCCCGGAATAATTTCTCCTGTTATTCCGAAGCCAATTCCTGCAGTTTCTCCGCCTTCTTCCCATCAAGCTGGTATAAGTGTTCCAGGGCCTCCTGAAAAGTTTTTTTATTGCCGGACTTGTGCCCGACTACGCCAAGGGCCAGCCATGCTGCCGTCATTTTACGATCATCAGCAATAACCTCTCTAAGTAGCTTTTCTGCTGTGGTCATTTCGCCTTTTTCCATTTTGGCCCGGGCAATAAATGTGCGCAGCTTGCTATTGTTCGGGAAGTTCTTGAGGGTGTGCTGCAGATATGGCTCTGCCTCGACAAAGCGCCCCATAGAGGCAAGTGTCAGACCCAGCTCTTTGGTGATTAAATCTATTCTTCGACCATCTTGTAGTGCATTGCGAAAAACTTTTACCGCATTTTTATAGTTTTTTGCCAAGCGGTAAGAACGTGCCAATTCGATTTTTAGTTCTGTAGACTTTATGCCTCTCTTAAAAGCAGTAATGGCTACATTAATAGCCTTGTTAGGCTGCTTATTCAACCTGTATGCAATCGCTAAATTTGTGTAAACGCCAACTTTTTTTGCGCCGGTTTCAATCGCTTTCGTCAAAATTTCAATAGCCTCAGGATAAAATTTTCGTACGATCATACTTTTGGACAAGGCGATATTGAAGCCATCATCAGGTGTGATATGCTTGGCGTTGTCCAGATACAGGCCAAGCTCGTCATTCCACATCTGGTTTCTGCTCCAACTCAAACTGCTCCAGAGGAACAGGCAACAAAGAGCCAGCGGAACAAGAACCCGCTTTGACAGAAAGTAATGTCCCATTCCAACAATAAACACGGCAAATCCGAACATGGAGAAGTAGACTCGATGCTCAAATACCGGGTCAAGCGGGATCAGAGTCGATTCTACCGCCAAACCAAGGAAAAACCAGCAGATGCCGAAGCATAAATGTGGATAGCGTTTGCGGACCAGAAAGGCTACTGATATCAGCGCAATAAGCCCTGCACCTGCCACTATGTTCTGAACGCTCAGCAATGTCTTTGTGACAGGATAGGCATAATCGAGCATCTGTGGATATGGAACAATCAGCAGTTTGAGATAGATCCATATAACATTGAACTCTGTTACTAAGTATTGTATCGGTGTAATGCCTGCTTCCTGAACTCTGGCAATATCTTGTATGGAAGCGCCTCTGCTTAGCGGGGTTACCAAGCGTTGCCAGGCAGCGATTAATGTTGGCAGGAAAAATGGCACAAAATAAATAATTTTTGCTTTTATCCCCCCGGTTTTGCCGTTTTCTCTGGGCAGATAGAAATATTCAAACAAAAGCATCGCCAGTGGCAATACGGCGAGGTTCTCCTTGGTTTTTACCGCCAGATAACAGGCAATCAGTGCCAATAACCAGAGACAGAGATGGCGTATGTCTGAACATTTGACATCATTGTTAATTTGTTCGCGGGCACGGATGTACAGATAAAGACACAGGAACCCGAAAAAGGCCGCCAGACTTGCCATGCGCTGGACGATGTAGGTGACCGCCTGAGTCTGCAATGGATGGACGAGAAAAATCGTTGCAATGAATGCTGCATAAAGACGCTGGTTCGGGAAGATTCGTTTGGCTACCTGATACACCAGGCCTGATGTAAGAATGTGGATCAAGATGTTGGTGGCATGGAAACCCGGTAAACTCAAGCCCCCCAGACTGTAGTTTACAGCGAAAGAAAAAATGGCCGGGCCACGTACATCTAAGATTCCGTTTAATGCCGTGGACAGGTCACGGATTCCCTGATTCTCAACGATTTGAAATATATCATCAAGATACCAGGGGGCGTTGAGAGTGTGCCCATAAAGAAGGGCACCGATAACAAACAAAGCAAGCCAGCAAAGAATGCCTATATGACGTTCATCAGTTGCTAGCCCACTGCTGTTCCAAGATGATCTTGGCGGCTCATTCTGTCTCGATGGTTTTTTTTTCTTCAGACTTCTCTTCTTGCTCATAATCTTTCATCTTTTCAAGTTCAGCGCGTAGGAGCGCATTTTCCTGCCCAAGGTTTTTCAGCTGATTGGATATCTCGGACAATTTCATGGAAAATTGAACGACGATCAGAAGCAGGAACAGTAAAGCCCCGAGAAAAATGGTGGTCGTTGGCAACACGGCACCGATCAGGTAGGTTAATTTTTCCAGCCACTCATAACGGATGACCAGAACGAACATCAACAGGCTGGTTGTCAGCCAGAGGATCGAGTATTCCTCGCGGAGTCGCCGTCGACGCACAAGCTCAATTGTCATTAAGAAGATCACGACGCAGATGGTTAAGGCAAAAATTTTCTGGTTGGCTGTCATTGCGCTCTCCCTGGACGTTCTGGGACAGACCTGATCAGGTTGATACCTATGGAAAGTAACATTTTGAAAATGTAGTAGAGTGGACGAAGACCACTGTGCATTGAACGCCCTCCAGCATCTTCGCGCATGACAACAGGGAGCTCAATTATGCGGAAGCCAGCCCGATGGAGTACCAGTAGCAAATCTGCATCCGGATAATCACAGGGGAAATGGTCACCAGTTAGAAAATGAATAACTTCTGCGTTAAACACTTGAAAGCCGGATGTTGAATCGGTAATTCGTTCTCCGGTTGATATCCTTATCAGTGCAGAGAAGAGTTTCATACCTATTCTTCTTGCCAAGGTAGGTTTATAGCTGCCTTCTGCCAGGAAGCGTGAGCCCAGCACAAAATCACATGAATCGGCCACTAATGGTTCAAGCAAGTGTGGTATATCTTCTGGGTCGTGCTGACCATCTGCATCGATTTGTACCAAAAACTCGTAGTTGTTGGCAAACGCATATTTATACCCGGTCTGTATGGCCACCCCATATCCCATATTCCATGGATGTGAAACCAGAACATCACCTAACTCTCGGCCAACCGACGCCGTTGCATCAGCAGAGCCGTCGTTTACTACCAGGATATCTGCCTCTGACAAAACTTTGCGGATTCCGGCAATGACATTCGGAAGATTCTTTTCTTCATTAAATGCAGGGATAACAACTAAGAGATTGTGCATATGAAATTATATTCCCTTGGTGCTGCGACACGTTCGCTGCCACAAATGCCAAGCGAGTGCCAGCCTCCAGCTGACCTGACGAGCCGGTTGCCAACGCAGACCGCTGGTATTTGCATCATGCCGTCTGTGTCTGAAAGTACATTCTGATACGAATTCCATTCCGCCATCAGCATCCGCCAGCAACCCGATCCATGCATCGTGCATGGGAATCCCCTTTGGAAAGGGTAGTGCTTTTTGCAGTAACGGCCTTGTCAAGGCCATGGCGCAGCCAGTGTAACAGTTCCAAACCAGGTTGCGCAAAACACCTGTTCTTGCCCAGTAATGAGAGAATAAGTTTTCTCCTGTTAATTGACCTGTAGCATCAATAAACTCTGCATTTGTCATCAATGCCAAGGGCGAATGTTCCCTGTCTCGCATCCTGTTACGAATCAAGGTTATTCTGTTGTCCAGCCAAACATCGTCCTGATCTGCCAGAATCAGAATATCGTGATGAGCCTGTCGAAGACAATATTCAAAATTAGCCACAGGACTGGAAAACCCTCCATTGAGGAACAGTTTTACCTGAGGGCCTTGGTAACTCTTGAGCAGCTCAACCGTCCGGTCGGTCGAGGAGTCGTCTGATATGATCAACTCGTCGCCTGGCTCCAATTGCGGGATTATCGTGTCCAACTGCTCAATCAGGAAACGTTCACCATTATAGGTTGCCATGCAAACAGAGACTGCCGGTGGATCGTTCTTTGTCTGTTTTTTTTCTTCTGACAATGTTCAACCTTGACGGGACATTTAATCTGACTCTTATTTGGGTAATGCTACAAACAATTAAGGAACTTGTGCAAGCCATAGTTTTCAGAAAACTCTTCAGGTACGGTTGAAATATTATCATCTTCCTGGCAGGCATCCAAAAACTTTTTAAGCGCTGCTAACTCCAACTTCTCCTGCATCAATGGCATAACATGTAATTGTGGGATTTGGTCTGCGAGTTTCCATACCGCGCTGTTCTCGGGTGTTACCGCAAAAATCGGTCGCCTACTGGGTAAATACTCGAAAAGTTTGGCCGGAAGTGAGGCCATGGTTGCTGATAACAGTAACAACCCATGTGCCTGCGGCAGAGCCTGCAGCATTGCATCGTGCTCAAGTGGCGAATGCGTTTCCAGCTTGCTGCCAAATTCATTTAGGGACCGTTTGATCATGTCAATATCGGTTAAATCCTGTCGTGTAAATTTTCCATATAATAATATTTTTAGACTCAAGCGATGATCTTTAACCATTTCAAGAACTGGATTAAGGAGCAAATCCGGCTGGTTATTATATTTTGACCCTCGGAATTGTCCTGTATACAGCAGGACTAATTCGTCTTTGCGTCGCTGTGGATTAGAGGATACTGAATCTGGTGGGTAGCAATTGGTCAAAACCGAGAGTTTGGTTGTCAGTTCGGGCAGGCGCGCTAACATCATGTTTTTCCAGACTTCTGAGGTCACAAAAATGTTTTGAGCCGCGGCCAGTACTTGCGCTTCGAGTCGGCCCTCCTTCTGTCGCTGTGACGCAGACTTGTCTAAAGATGCTTTGAGTGGCTCGTCCAGCCAGCCATCGCGCATATCGATGCATAGCTTCGACTGACTTTCCCTGGCCAGTTGCATCGCAGTCACATGGCATGATTCCGGTGGGCTGGATGAGAGAATTAAATCAGCTTTTTGTGCTGCAGCACAAACGTTCTGCGACTTTAAAACCTTACGTCCCCAAACGATTCCAGGGTCAGGGTTAAATAATGTTCGACTCGCAAACTCAACAATCGGATTGTATTCCTTGCGCTGCATCATCTGCCGAGGGGCCTCTTTGTTCGGATGAAGTCCGAGAGGGTCTCTTACACATATTTCTTTCCCCCATGAGCACATTTGTTCGCAGTCACGTTCGCCAGCACGAACCAGAACAATATTATACCCACCGATTTTCAGCCAGCGGATGAAGCGACGGACACGCAAAACACCGACATGATTACGACGGTTCATGAACGGGATTATGATCAAGGCCCTTTTTGACAAATTTAAAGTACCTATCGTAGGTCGAACAGGTCGTGAAAGCTTAATCTATATTGTTTGAAAAGACGACATATCTGTATGTTGTCGACTTGTCTCTTACGCATGATTTCCTTGCGTTTTCCGATCATTCCTGGTAACCCGGCCAATGCTTGCCATTGCCCTTTCAACGTCGCTTTCAATAAAGCTAAACGGTTTATCTCGGACTGAAATTCTTCTCCCGTTCCTTGCCCTGCAAAAACACTCTTGAATTGAACCATAAAACGAAAGATGGTCCAGAAAGGTACGAGAATAAGCCAGTTTGTCGGAAAATTTTTTACAGCAACCCAGTAGTGATTTCTTTCAACCAGAAACACCTTCATGGGCGAAAGGCTACCTCCGGTCGCTGAATAAAGATGGTGCACGATCGCATTGGTTGCGGCAACCGCTTGCCAACCCATCCAGCGGGCGCGTAATCCCAGGTCGGTATCTTCCGCATAGGCAAAAAAGTCATCATCGAAGAACCCGACTTCATCAAGCATGGAACGACGATACAAGGCTGCACATGGGCTCGGGTAAAGGATGGGAACAAGATCAGGTAAATTGAGGGATGAAAAAGACTGGCCTCGAAACGCTCCACGTGACATTCCATCCCGACAGATGCGTCCGCCCAACGTATCGATAATGTCAGTATTGTCCCAGATACAGGTGCGAGAAGCGACCATGCCGATCTGCGGATCGTCTTCCGCAGGTTTGACAAGCTCTTCCAGCCAGTTTGGCTCTGCCCTTGTGTCGTTATTCAGCGTGATTATATATTTTCCGGTAGCATGTTCAAGGCCGATATTGTTAGCGGTAGCAAAGCCGGTATTAGTTTCAAGTTCGATCAAACGGACCCATGGGAACAGACTTTTAATTGACTCTGGCGATCCATCTGTTGAACCGTTATCGACGACAATGGTCTCAAATCCCGCGAAGGTTTGGGCCATAAGACTCTTCAGGCAGGTGGAGAGTAGACTGAACTGGTTCCAGTTTGGGATAATAATAGATAATTTCGGCATGTCTCTAATCCGAGGTTGGGGTCAAGGTTGAGGTCAGGCATGAGGTTGAGGTCAGGCATGAAAGACTGTAAGATGACGGTCTCCTCATAACATGGCACGCAGGCCCCGTACTTATTTCCCCGGTGCAGTCTACCATGTCATCCTTCAAGGCAACACCGGGCAAGACATCTTCTTCTATGATAAGGACCGTTAATAAATTGAGCGGTTAAATCATTCCTTTATCTCTATACCAGGCACAGGTTTTGATGAGTCCGTCAAGCAAACAGAACTTTGGTTGAAAATCCAGTAATTCTCTGGCCTTTTTGTTAGAAGCGAGCCAGTAATCAGGCTCAGATAAAGCGATTTTATTGCGGTTAAGCAGAAGCTGTTGACCAGTCAGCAATGAATAGCAAGTCCCCATGGAAGCCAGAACCTTTAATGGGAAGGCTGGCACATTGATCTCAAAGAAATCTTTTCCCATAACTTGAAAAACACCCTCTTGAATTTCCTGCCAGGTTACTCCAACTGCATTACACAGGAAAAAGACCTGATTGATGGCGGCTTCGGATTTGGCCGCTTGAATGATTCCCTCAACCAAGTCCTCCACATAGACCACAGATAAATATTTTTCCTTTGTTCCGAAATAAATATTAAAACGACTCTTGGTCATCTTGAATAGTTGCAGGAAGTCGACATCGTAAGGTCCGAATACGGCTGAAGGTCGAATGATGGTGTAAGGAATTCCAAAGGGATTTTCAATGAGCAATTTTTCCGCAGCAAGCTTACTTTTTCCATAAGGCTCGAAGGGGGTATCCGATTCCGTTTCAGTTTTGTAATGATCGATATGCTGGGCAGGCCCACTTGCCGCTTGCGAAGAGATGAAAACGAAACGTTGCGGCAACTGCGACCTTTGGCCTATCACCTGTAGAAGGTTGCTCATAGGTTCGACATTACCACGCCAGAACACTTCCTCAGATGCAGCCTTGGTAATGCCAGCTATGTGAAAAATCAGATCAGCATCTTGAATTGCCTGGCAACTGAACAGACTCTCTGGATCGGCATAATTAACTTCGAGGCTGGTAACTCCTGGCATTTCTGGTCGCGATGACCGTACCAGGCAGGAAATATTTGCTCCGGGGTAAGCAAAGGGCAATAGAGACAGAAGATTACGGCCAATGAACCCGTTGGAACCGGTGACTAGAATGTTGGTAGCCAATTTAAATACTCTTTCATCTTTGTCAGTTTCCCTTTTGGGGTCAGGCCTGAAAGACTGTAAGTTCCAGCTCTCTCTTTAATTCGGTAATCTTTTCCTCTAATTCAGGTTCACTCTTTCTGCGCAGTTCAAACCTCCGGATTGCAGCACTCAACGTCGATGATTCTCTCCCCAATCTTACGGCTAGTTCTGTCAAAGATGCATCAGTGAGTTCATGAACGGCCCAGGCGGCCAGGCTTCGCGCTTCAGAAAGCCTGCGCTCTTGGCTTGGTGAACTTAGTTCTTCACCCTTCAAATCATAAAGGGTCTTGATCGCATCGAGTACAGCATTGATTCCTGGTCTCAATACAGAAAGAGCTCCTGTTTGTGTGAGGACGTTTTCAACGAATTGATCTTCACCCATGAGTCGACTGTCCGTGCTCCCCTTACCATAGAAGTCTTCTTGGTGGCCATCTGTATTTCGCTCAGCAATAAATCTATGGTAAGCTCGTCGAGCATGTAGAAGATTTGTTGAAAAGAAATCCAGGACATATTCTGTCTGTAACCAAGGGATGTGTTCACTTCCGAGGTATGCCAGGTGGCTACTCCAAGGATAGTTTTCAGGAAGTTCGACCATGTTTGCACGTACAGGATTAAGGTGGATATATGCTACAAGTTCTAGTAAATATTCGTCAGCATCAACAATAATTGCCTTATAGCGCCCTTGGAAAAGGTGCCCAATCCGTTTCTGTCGCCAGTTAATCCAACGCGTATAGCGAAAAGACAGGTTGTGAATAATACGAGAAAGAGGAGTGTTTCCGACCTGAACAGCAAGGTGTGCATGGTTGGTTAAAAGACAAAAAGCCAGTACTCGATGGCCGTAGCGCTCTAAACCTTCCTGCATAAGAAGATAAAACCTGTAACGATCCTTATCATCGAAAAAGATATCTTGCCCGGCGTTGCCTCGAAGAATGACATGGTAGACTGCACCGGGAAAATGAATACGGGGTTTGCGCGCCATGTTATTATGATACCATGATCTTACATTCTATCAAGCCTGACCCCATGCCCATTCTATCAAGCCTGACCCCATGCCTGACCCATGACCCCAGCCTTTTTGGTTTCAGGGTTAGTTTATGCGAGACATATCTTCCCAATAAATTGAAAATGTGTTTAAGTATGCAGAAGCATTGCTGGATAAAGTGATAGGATGAACAAGTTTGCTAGGACAGTTCCTGAAAAACTGGAGGAATTATTTTGCTCAATAGTATGACAGGTTATGGCAAGGGCGAGGCTGAATGTGATGGCCTCACTGTGACTGTTGAAATCAAAACAGTCAATCACCGCTATGCCGATATTTCGGTAAAATTGCCGCGCAGTTTCATGTCTCTGGAGAATGTTTTGCGCAAACACGTCGCAAAGGTGTTGAAACGCGGCAAGATCGATGTTTATGTAAATTACGAATTGACTGGTGGCTCGCAGGCAGCACCCCAACTTAATGTTGAGCTTGCTGTGGCCTACCAGAAGATTTTGCTCGGGATGCAGAAGGATCTGGGCTTGACTGGCGAGGTCTCCGCTGAGTATATAGCTGGCCAAAGAGATGTAATTCAGGTCAAGGAGGCTGATCTTGAGGAAGAAGTGTTACAGAAATGTTTGTTTTCCGCCTTTGAAAAAGGGCTCGAACAACTATTGACAATGCGTAAGGCTGAAGGCAAAGAAACTCAATCGGACCTGGAGTCTCGTTTGCAGACCGCTGAGCAGATGTTGACTCAGGTTGTGGCGAGGGCCCCCCAGGTTCCCCTTGAATGGCAGGATAAACTTACAGAGCGTCTGGCACGTCTGCAACAGGGTATTGATTGGGATCCGCAACGGGTTGCTCAAGAGATTGCTATCTTCACCGACCGTTGCGATATCAGCGAAGAAATTGCCCGCTTCAAAAGCCACATGATCCAGTTTCGTACCTTATTGAAAGAAGATGAGCCGGTTGGTCGACGTATGGATTTTCTCGTTCAGGAACTGAATCGGGAGGTCAATACCATGGGTTCTAAATCGAACGATGCTGAGCTGACCAATGCCGTGGTTGCCATGAAGTCTGAATTTGAGAAAATTCGTGAGCAAGTACAAAACATCGAGTAGCGCGTGGCGAGAAAATAATGAAAAGAAAAGGTATCTTTTATGTGATTTCCGCTCCTTCGGGAGCTGGTAAGACATCTATTTGTCGGATGATTCTGACTTTATTTCCAAATCTGCGTCAGTCGATCTCTTATACAACACGTGGTATGCGTTCTGGCGAGCGGGATGGTATCGACTACCATTTTGTAACACGTGAACTCTTTGCCAAAATGGTTGCCGATAGTGCTTTTGCTGAATGGGCTGAGGTGCATGGGAATCGTTATGGCACGGCATGTGCGACTCTGGAACAAGCTATAGAAGAAGGTGCCGATGTTTTGCTAGATATTGATTTTCAGGGCGCTGAGCAGCTGCGTAATAGTAGTCTCAATGGTGTTTTTATCTTCATCCTGCCCCCTGGTATGGATGAATTACGTAAGCGTCTGGTCTCTCGTAACACCGATGACCAAAAGGTCATTGCACGCCGTATGGATAATGCTGCTGGTGAAATTGCCGAGGCAGTCAACTTCGATTACCTTGTGGTCAATGATATTCTGGACAATGCCGTTGAAAAGGTCAGGGCGATCATGGTTGCTGAAACATTGCGAACTAAACGCATTATCAGTACCCAGCTCAAAGAATTCGGCTTGAAATGAAATGCCTGGACGTATAACATGACAGAGGATTCAAATTAAATACAAAAGTGAGGACAAATGGCACGTATAACTGTTGAAGATTGTCTGAAAGCGGTTCCCAATCGTTTCCTGTTGGTTATGGTAGCGACTAAACGAACCAAGCAACTTTACAAGGGAGCACAACCGCTGATTGAAAACAAGTCTAACAATCGTAAGATTGTTCTGGCTCTGCGGGAAATTGCCGCCGGTAAGGTTGATTTTGAAATTCCGGTTCGACGCTAAACCCGATCAATTGCTGCTCACGTTCTGTGCAATGGAGTTCTCTGCAAGACTTACCATGCCGGCCATTATGGCCGGCATCGTTTTTGCCTGTGGTATTACTTTTGTCCAGGGCATCTCTTAACCCATGGTATCACTTAGGCCCGGGAGGCTGCCTCCTAGGACGTCGATTATGATTAGTATCGACGATATCCTCTCCGCAATACGCTCCTATCACGCCGAAGCCGATCTTGATGCTGTGCGTAAGGCTTACGTGTATTCTGCGAATATGCATGATGGTCAGAAGCGTCCTTCCGGCGAGCCATTCATAACCCACCCGCTGGAAGTCGCTTTTATTCTGGCGCGTCTGCGTATGGATATGCCGACCATCACCACCGGCCTGTTGCACGAGACTCTTGCAGAAACTCTCGCCACTAAGGAAGAGTTGCGCCAGGAGTTTGGTGGTGAAGTGGCTGAAATGGTTGACGGCGTCAGCAAGATCAGCAAGATCACCTTCAAAACCAGCGAGGAGCGTCAGGCCGAGAATTTTCGCAAGATGTTGCTGGCTATGGCCAGAGATATACGTGTCATTCTGGTCAAACTTGCTGATCGCCTGCAGAACATGCGTTCACTTGGCTCCCGGCCTGCGGACCTCCGTCTGAAGATTGCCCAGGAAACTGCAGATATCTATGCACCTCTGGCTAATCGTCTTGGTATCAGTTGGGTTAAAAGCGAGCTCGAAGACCTGTCTCTACGTTACCTCGAACCAGAGCTGTTTAAAGATCTGGCAAAGAAGGTTGATCAGCACCAGCGCAAAACTGATACCTATGTGGCAGACGTCAAACAACGCCTTGAAGAGACCCTAAAAAAACATGAGATCGAAGGGGAGGTTCAGGGTCGTTTCAAGCATATCAGTTCGATCTACAAAAAAATTATCAAGCAGGAGATCGAATTCGATGAGATTCATGATCTGATCGCCTTCCGCATTATTGTCCCGACCGTTCGTGATTGCTACGCCATGCTTGGTGTTATCCACTCTTCCTGGAAGCCGGTTCCGGGGCGCTTTAAAGATTTTATAGCTATGCCTAAGGCAAATATGTATCAGTCTCTGCACACCACTGTTTTCGGGCCGGTCGGGCAGCGTATGGAGGTGCAGATACGTACTTCCGAAATGCATAAAGTGGCCGAAGGTGGAATTGCGGCGCACTGGCGGTACAAAGAGGGCAGGGCGGCTGATCGAGAAGATGATGACCGTTTCGGTTGGCTGCGGCAGATGTTGGAGTGGCAGAAGGAGCTGAAGGATTCAAATGAATTCATGTCTTCAGTTAAGGTCGATCTCTTTCCGGAAGAAGTTTACGTGTTTACCCCGAATGGTGATGTCAAAGAGCTCCCCCGACAGAGTACGCCGATAGATTTTGCCTACAGTGTGCATTCAGATGTTGGCCATCGTTGTATCGGTGCCAAGGTCAACGGGCGACTGGTGCCTTTAAGGACGGAACTCAAAAACGGTGATATTGTTGAAATCGTCACCTCTGCGAAGCAGACACCCAGTAAGGACTGGCTGAAGTTTGTCAAAACATCTAAGGCGAAAAATCGGATCCGCCATTGGGTTAAGGAACAGGAGCGCCAACAGAGTCTGGACCTTGGCCACGATATTCTGGAAAAAGGCTTGCGTAAATATGGTTTCAGCTTCAATCGTGCGATCAAACTTGATACCATGAAAGAGACTTTGGCAGAGCTTGGCTATCTGAGTGTTGACGATTTACAAGCTGCTGTCGGTTATGGCAAGGTAACTTGCAACCAGGTTCTCTCACGTCTTATCCCTGAACAATTCAAGGCTGAGATACCTCAGCCCAGTCGCATCAGACAGGTCTTAAGTAAAATTCGCAAGAAGCCGGTCGATGCCATTAATGTTCAGGGATTAGAAGGCATTCTGGTGCGTTTTGCCAAGTGTTGTAATCCTTTACCTGGAGATGCAGTTATCGGTTTTATCTCACAGGGACGGGGAGTGATTGTCCATGCTGCCGCATGTCCGCGCGTACTTGAGACTGATCCTGAACGCCGCATCGAAGTCTCATGGAACCGCCAAAAAGGTACGACACGGCCAGTTAAAATCAGAGTCTATTGTTTGAATCAGAAAGGGATTCTCGCCGCGATCACCAAGGTGATTACCAAGTGTGAGTCAAATATTTTGCGCGCCAATGTCTATACAACTGATGAAGGACAAGGAGTTAATAGCTTCGAAGTGGCTGTTCATGATATCAACCATCTGAACAGGGTTATGGTGGCTGTTAGGAAGATTAAGGGGGTTCTTCAGGTTGAGCGGGTCAAGGTTGGTGGGAAGAAGTGAGGTTTTTAGATACTGGTAACTTGGGACTGGAGGGGTGAAACGCGTTGTTTAAACAAAGGGAGCTTATTGCGATGAAAAAACAAATCCAAACCAACGCTGCACCAGCAGCAATCGGGCCATATTCACAAGCTATTCAGGTGGGTGATTTTATCTTTTACTCGGGGCAGATTCCGCTGGATCCCGAAAGTGGCAACCTGGTTGCAGGCGGTATCGTTGAACAGACACGCCAGGTTATGGCGAATATGCGCGCCATGCTAGACGCCTCAGATCGGGATTTTACCGACGTTGTTAAAACAACCATCTATTTGACGGATCTGGCCGACTTTGCAACGGTCAATGAAATTTATGGTGAAGCTTTTACGGATGTCCCACCGGCACGTGCCTGTGTGCAGGTGGCGGCGTTGCCGAAAGGGGCGCAGGTGGAGATAGAGTGGATTTCTGTGGGGTAAGACAGTTGCGCAGTACCAGTAGTGAGGAACGCGAAACTAACAATAAAAAAGGGGGCAACCTGAAACAGGCTGCCCCCTTTTATAGAGTTCTTTCGCAATAATCAGATCAACTGGCTTTCTGAATAGCCCCTGATCTGATGCAGCGTGTACAGACTTTCATGCTGCGTACAGAACCATTCTGGACAGCACGGACCTTCTGCAGGTTCGGCTTGAAAACTTTCTTGGTTCTATTGTGCGCATGGCTGACATTGCAGCCAGTCATCGGTTTTTTCCCACAGACATCACATACGTTGGCCATTTTTTTGCTCCTCCTGAATACGTTCTGAACGGGAATTTCTAGCATAGATAAAAAATCTTTGCAAGGGTTTCCTTCAATATTTTTATTCTGCCTACAGTCTCGGTTATCAGTGAACCACTGGGACTGTCCCCGGGGTTCACTGAGTTCCCAAGTTCTCGACAATTGTCCAGGCCAGTAGTGCGGAGCCAGCGGCACCTAACTCAGGAAACATGGCTGTCCTGTCTGCACAATAGAGATTTGCAGCGATACGTATCGGTAACTTCGAAAGTTGCATGTTCCGTGCACTTTCAGTTGATCTTGTAATGTCAGCATCTGTAAGGAGGACCTCCTCTGTCAGCTGGTACTTGGCAAAAGGCAATACCGGCGCGAGTTGCTGGCGGATGCTTACCTCGGTTGCTGCCGGGACGCTTAAGACCAGCCCTTGCAACTCATGGTCGTGTTCTTCAATAGCCAGACGCATTGGCAGGTCTCCTCCGCAAATAATACGAGTCTCTAATAGGGATGACAGTTGTCCATGCAGATCGCTGGTCCTTCGTGCCACAGGAGCTTGCGGAGGCTGTGCCAGGGTTGCTTTCCCGGCGCTGAAAAGATCAATCCAGCGTTTATCGCCGAGCAGGAAGATCTTTGCTGTGAAGCGCCCTCCTGATTTAAAAACACCACCGGTCCAGCGAGAGCCGTCGAAGTCCAGAGTCTCAAGGTCGTCCAATTGCGCTTTGTCGCTATGAAACTGTTCGAAACGTTTACTGAGCATCAAGCTGAAGTCCGGTTCCTTAAGGTTTTCTGGACGGAGTGCCTGTGCCCACAGCAAGGCCGCGTTGGCGTATGTTAATTTAGAAATTTTTAACAGAGAGAGTCCTTGTAGCAGGTCTGTTATGAAAATTCTCGCTGAAGCCGGAATCTGACCCAGCTTTTGAGTGACCGGCTGTTCCAACTCTGTGAGATTTATCCGACGACGCAAACAGAGCAGTTTGAAACGGGCTGCAGCCTTGAGTGACGGCCAGGGCAGGCCGCCATTTTCCCAGAAAAGTTCTTCAAGTTTAACGCCATGAATATGCAGTTCTGCTAGCCATTGATTGACTGCTGGTCCATATGCCCCGAATTCTCTCGTGAGTTCACCATCAAGCGGGATGTCACTGCTGATTGTCACTCTGGATTTCTCGGAAATGACTTGAATCGGGCGCTGGGCGACAAAGCACGAACGTCCTCCGAGTACACCAAGGAGTTTTTCCAGAAAGATTGATGAATGGAACCAGGCTGGCGCTTGCATTTCACGATTACGCAAAAAAAGCACCTTGCAGCCCTGTTTGGCGAGAAGGGCTGCCGTAATGCCAGCGGCAAGTGATCCACCGATAATTGCGATGTCGTACTGTTTACTGCTCATTAATTAGCCCCATCCCTCAGTTCCTGTCTCCAGCCCCCATCCTCCAGTCCATCCCAGAACGTCACAGATCTTCCTCAGAGATGACGTCCAGACCTGCATTGATCAGTAGTGCAGTCGTAACCCCCACACCAGGAACTCGCTCATCTTCTTGGTAAATTTCATGGACACCACACGACGGGCTGCGCTCTTTGAACAAGGCATGGCGGCAATCGCTCAAGCGGGCAATTTGCAAGACCAGTTTCGCGCCTTTGCAGAAAACAGCATTCATTGGTCGACCCTTTTCAGAGATGACTTGGGCAGAGATGACTTGGCCGTTATCTGCAAGGACATCATATCCGTCGCCGCAAACAAAAAAAGTTTTATCCCGTGGTGTCGTCATGCCGGCGAGTTGTTCAGGACATACCGGGATTGGTACGAGGTTCTCTCTTTGCAAATAATCTATGACGGCCTGTGAACGCTTGGTTTTGCCGTCATAGCGGGTCGGCAGGCCCAATAGGCAGGCACTGACCAGGATTGGTTTGAGTTTGATAGATGGAATAGGTTGATCTGTCATTGAAGACTAGTCGCTGGGTTGACTAGAGCTGTTGCTTCAGCAGGACATGCTGGTGTGATGACCACCTGTCGGCCTGCAACGCGAACCCGGTCTTCGGCAATTAACTGGATTGCCTGGGGATAAATACAATGTTCCTGTTCAAGGATACGGGCTGACAGGCTGTCGGCACTATCATCAGGCAGAATCGGTACGACAGCCTGAATGATGATCGGACCGGTATCGACGCCGCCATCTACAAAGTGCACGGTACAACCGGAAAAACGGGCACCATAATCAAGTGCCTGTTGTTGCACATGCAGACCAGGAAAGGCCGGCAGCAGAGCTGGGTGGATATTGATTACTCGATCAGGGAATGCATCAATAAAAGTCTGGGTGATGATGCGCATGAAACCGGCCAGTACCACCAGGTCAACCTCGGCTTTCTGTAAGGCACTCACAACGGCGTTATCAAAATCTTCGCGATGGGAAAAATCCCGATGGTTGATGCAAAGGGTCGGAATGTTGGCCTTAGCAGCACGATCCAAAGCCCCTGCACCAGGATTGTTAGTGATCACAACAGCAATCTCTGCTGCAAGATGACCATCCTGACAGCGGTCGATGATTGCTTGCAGGTTGGTGCCACCGCCTGATGCTAAGACACCGATGCGTAATAGTTTGGACATGGAAACTCCGAAAAGTCAGCAATCTATAAGGTTTGTATTCAGCGCAATCTGAACTATTGGTAAAATATCTGTCATCCCCGAATGGTTCTATCGGGGATCCACGTTTTAGGGTCTGGATTCCCGATAACACCCTCGGGAATGACAATCTTTTATAGTGCTGAATTTTAATGGTGTAAGGCCGTAAGGTTAACCTATAAAGTTTTATAGCCCTACCGTTTGTTGTCAGACTAGTTCCACCCGCTCACTGTCGTCATCACAGGCAGCAATTTCGCCAATAATATAAGCCTGCTCATTTAAACCATGCAGACGGGACACTATGTCATCAGCATCCTGTTTCGGGACCACGAGTACCATGCCGATGCCATAGTTGAAGGTGCGATACAGCTCCTTCTCCTCAAGATTGCCTGTTTCGCGTAGAATCTCGAAAATTGGTAGCTTGGGCCAGGAATCTTTGTGGATGATCGCTTTGCAGTGTTGGGGCAGGACGCGCGGTACATTCTCCAGCAGACCGCCTCCCGTGATGTGAGCCATACCCTGGATTTTGAAGTTTCGCAGTAGGTTGAGAATTGATTTGACGTAGATTTTAGTGGGACGTAACAGAGCTTCACCGAGAGATTCGCCGAGTTCTGGAAGGACAGCATCAAGACCTCCTTGCAGACGTTCGTCAACGATGCGGCGGGCCAGAGAGAAGCCGTTGGAATGCAGGCCATTTGAAGCAATGCCGATTATCACCTCGCCAACCTGGATGGACGAACCATCGATGATCTCGTTACGATCAACTACGCCGACCGTAAAGCCAGCCAGATCATATTCTCCGGCACTGTAGAAACCGGGCATTTCCGCAGTTTCGCCACCGACCAGAGCACAACCGGCCTGACAACAACCGTTGGCAATACCTTTGACAACCTCGGCGGCTTTTTCCGGAGCTAACACGCCAGTGCCCAGGTAATCAAGGAAAAAGAGTGGTTCGGCCCCCTGCACAATGATGTCGTTGACGCACATGGCGACCAGGTCTATGCCTATTGTGCTGTGGCGATCGAGTTGGAACGCCAGCTTCAATTTGGTACCGACACCATCGGTCGAGGAAACCAGGACCGGTGACTTGTATTTTTCTGTATTCAGGGAGAAAAGACCACTGAAACCACCGATACCAGCGAGAACTTCTGGACGGCTGGTTGACTTGACCAGAGGTTTAATCATGTCGACAAAACGATTGCCGGCTTCGATGTCAACACCGGCGTCTTTGTAGGTCATGCTGGAACGATCAGACAAGAGGGTTCTCCTTAAATGTTTACGGGTAGCGCCATTAAATAAATCACCCCCCCCTAAATAAATCACCCCCCTGCGGGTTGTCAATCGTAAATCTCTAAAACAAGGTGACAAGCTCACTCTTTACAGGTCGGCATGGGTGGCTTATGATGACCAAGGACTGGGGTTGGGGACTGGAGACAGGACGTTGGAAATAGGTATGTCTATCTCTTTGCCTACGGGTGATCAGATTACAGAGATGAGATCAGAAGATCTTGCTGCGGTGCATCAGCTTGAGTGTGCCAGTCAGCATGACCACTGGAGTTTGCAGCACTTTGCTGAGGAGTTTGATAATCAGGTTTCATCGATTGATCTTTATTGGTGTGGAGATAAACTGGCCGGATTCCTCTGCTCCTGGCTGATTGCCGGTGAGTTGCAGATTCAGAACCTGGCGACTCTGCCGTCCATGCGCCGTCGCAGGATTGCTGTGCGGCTACTTGAGCATGTTATTGCCCGCAGCAAATCAGCAGGATTGGCCTCAATCTGGCTTGAAGTTCGGGTTAGTAATACCGCGGCGATTTCATTGTACAAACGTTTCGGGTTTTCTATCGGCGGCAAACGGTCTGCTTATTATGCGGATGGCGAAGATGCCCTTATTATGACGATGCGTGGGGAAACATGACCTCACTTAAAGGAGAAGTAAAAGGTTTATGAAGAATTACCACACTAAAATAATCTCCAACCAGGAGATCTCACCCGGATATTTCCGCATGAAGGTTCTGGCGCCGGATTTTGGTGAAAAGGCCCATGCCGGCCAGTTTGTCATGTTTCGTGTGCAGCGCTCATTGCCGCCATTGCTGCGGCGCCCCTTCGGCGTCTTTCAAACTGGTTTTCTACCTGCCGATTGTGATGGTTTACCGTCGAAAGAATTCGTCGAGATTGTCTATAAAGTCGTCGGTAGTGGAACCTCTATTATGGCAGAGCTTCACGAAGGTGACAAAGTTGAACTCTTAGGTCCACTTGGCAATGGTTTCGATACGACCACAGGTCCGGGTGAAAAAATTCTCGTCGGTGGCGGCATCGGTCTGGTTCCCCTCTATATGTTGGCTGGTGAGTTGATTGCAAACGGCTGTAACGTCAGACTGTTGATGGGGGGGCGCACGCGTGATGATATCTTTGCCGTCACAGAATTTGAACGTCTTGGTGTCGAAACCCATATCTCCACAGACGATGGCAGCCTTGGCGAAGAGGGTCTGGTGACCCTGGTGCTGGAACGTAAACTGCAGAAATACCCCGCTGCCGAAGTCTTCTCCTGTGGTCCGATGCCAATGCTCAGCGCGGTTAACGATATCTGTACAGCTCATCAGACACCCCTACAGGTTTCGTTAGAGGAATCAATGGCCTGCGGGGTCGGTGCGTGTCTTGGCTGCGTGGTCAAGGGAGCCGGGCATACGGAAGAAAATCCGAGTTATCTCTGTAGCTGCAAAGTAGGACCGGTGTTTAAATCGCAATACCTGGACTGGAGTGCCCTGAAACGAAATGATGACACCCTGCCAGGAAGTGAAGAAAACTGCGGAGGGTGCTCCTGATGAACGAACTGCATAAGAAAACTGCCAAACGTCCCAATATCGCAGTGGAAATAGCTGGTATCAAACTACGTAACCCGGTGATGCCGGCTTCAGGAACCTTCGGCTACGGTGAAGAATATGCCCCGTTTCTCGATCTGGAAAAGATCGGTGCAATTGTCACCAAGGGTCTTTCACTCAAGCCCAAGGCTGGCAATGCCACGCCGCGGATTGCCGAGACCACCAGCGGCATGCTCAATGCCATCGGTTTGCAGAATGTCGGTATCGATGCCTTTATCGAACACAAGATGCCTTTTCTGCGTACTGTCAATACTCCGGTCATTGCCAATTTCTTCGGTAATACCCTTGAAGAATACGGCGAAGTCGCCAAACGTCTTAATGACATCCCCGAAATTGCTGCCGGGGAACTTAATATCTCCTGTCCGAATGTCAAGCAGGGTGGTATTGTTTTCGGCACCGACCCCAAGGCCGCCAGCGAAGTCGTCACCCTGGTCCGCAAGAACCTGCAAAAGCCGCTGATCGTCAAACTGACACCTAACGTGACTGACATCACCGTCGTTGCCCGGGCTGTTGAAGAGGCCGGTGCAGATGCCATCGCTTGTATCAACACGCTTACCGGCATGTCAGTGGATATTCATACACGCAAACCGAGAATCGCCAATCGTACCGGTGGTCTTTCCGGCCCAGCTATCCGCCCGGTTGCCGTGCGCATGGTCCATCAGGTCGTACAGACAGTTTCAGTGCCGGTAATCGGTGTCGGTGGTATCATGTGCGCCATGGATGCCCTAGAATTCCTGATTGTTGGTGCCCAAGCTGTCCAGGTCGGTACCGCCAACTTCGTCGATCCCGCAGCGATGCTGACGATTATTGACGGCATTGAGGCGTTTTGTATTGATGAAGGGATTGGGGATATTGGGGAGTTGATAGGTAGTCTTAGGGTTTGAAAGCCGGTACGCGGGACGAGGAACGAGGAAACCAAAAACTATGGCCAACTACGTGACGGTACATACTTTCCCCCTGTCCAATACGCCAGCTATTGCCTTTGCCTTTGTATTTGTATTTGTATTTGTATTTGACTTTCGCGTCCCGCGTCCCGGGGTTTTATGGAAGTTATAACAACCCACATAAACGCCGATTTCGATTGTCTTGGTTCGATGATTGCTGCCAAGCGTCTTTATCCTGATGCGGTCATGGTCTTTCCTGGCGGGCAGGAACGCAGTCTGCGTGAGTTTTTTCTGAAGAGCGTGCAGTATTCTTTTGGTTTCAAACGGGTTCGCGATATCGATCTTGAGAAGATTTCTCGTCTGATTCTGGTCGATGTTCGTCAAGCGTCCCGTATCGGTCCTTTTGCCGCCGTTGCCAAACGGCCTGAGGTCGATATCCATATCTACGATCATCATCTCAGCAAGTCTGGTAGTCTGCAAGGTTCGGTCGAGCAGATAGAACCAGTCGGATCAACCTCGACGGTCTTCAGTCAGCTCTTCATGGAGCAGCAGGTTGAGCTGACCGAGGATGAGGCGACCATGATGATGCTTGGCCTCTATGAAGACACCGGTTGTCTGACCTTTCATACCACGACGGTTGAGGACTACCAGGCTGCAGCCTATCTTCTCTCTCAAGGTGCCAATCTCAACATTGTCTCCGATCTGATCGTTCAGGAGCTTACCCCTGACCAGGTCCGTCTGCTTAATGATCTGATTGATAGTAAGACCGTTCTGAATATTCACGGCATCAATATCGCAATCGCTCATGCATCAATCGATCATTTTGTTGGTGATATCGCAACGCTGGCGCATAAACTTAAAGACATGGAAAACCTCGATGTTCTCTTTGTAATTGTGCGCATGGAGAGCCGGGTTTTAATCGTTGCCCGTTCGCGCCTGAAAGAGATTCATGCCGGTGAGATTATGGCTGAATTTGGTGGTGGTGGTCACGCCGCCGCAGCTTCCTGCTCGGTCCGTGATCTGACCCTGTTGCAGGTGCTTGACCGCTTGCCGAAGATCTTACAGCGACATGTGCAGCCGCAATGGCAGGTTCGCCATCTGATGTCGACGCCGGTCAAGACCGTGGCTGCTGATGATTCGATTGCGACTACTCACCAGATGCTGTCACGCTTCAACATCAATGCCGTGCCGGTTCTCAGAAAGAATAAAGTTGTCGGTATTATCTCACGTCAACTTGTCGATAAAGCGGTTTATCATGGGCTGCAGGAGCAACCGGTCAGCGAGATCATGTCCCGCGATTTTCATCATGTCAGTTCACGAACGACAGTCGCCAGGCTGAAATCGCTGATTGTCGAGAGCAACCAGCGTTTTGTCCCGGTCGTCGAGGGTGGCACACTGGCAGGCGCTGTCACGCGCACCGACCTGCTACGTCACTTAACCACCAGCACCGGTACGCCACCGCGTTCCGGAGAGCGCAGCCTGATCAGCCGTGGCGGCAGAAAATATCGGTCAGGTCAGATCCAGCGCCTGATTCGTAACCGTCTGCCAGGGCGTATCCAGGAGCTATTAACTCAACTCGGCCATATAGCCGACAAACTGGAGATCTCCAGCTTTGTGGTCGGTGGTTTTGTGCGTGATCTATTGCTGAACAAGGAGAACCTGGATCTGGATATTGTGGTTGAAGGCGATGGCGTCGCTTTTGCTGAGGCCTTTGCCCGCGAGCATGATTGCCGGGTTCGCTGCCATCACAAATTCGGTACGGCGGTGCTTATTTTCCCGGATAATTTCAAAATAGACATTGCTTCAGCAAGAATGGAGTACTATCTGCAGCCAGGAGCCTTGCCAGCGGTTGAACACGCTTCAGTGAAGATGGATCTCAGCCGACGTGACTTTACCATTAATACTCTGGCGATCAGCTTGAATCGAAGCGCTTATGGTGAGCTGCTCGACTATTATGGCGGTCAACTCGATATCGATGATAAAGCCGTTCGCGTGCTACACAACTTGAGTTTTGTAGAAGATCCGACCCGGATCTTTCGCGCGGTACGCTTCGAACAACGCCTTGATTTTAAGATTGGTACGCAAACACAGTATCTGTTGCAGAGCGCCGTTCGTCTTGGGTTGCTGGAAAAAGTCAGTGGCAACCGGATCTTGAATGAACTCATTTTGATTATGAATGAACGTCGGCCATTGCCGGTAGTTAAGCGGTTGGCCAGTCTGGATGTGCTCAGATATCTTCACCCGGCACTCACCGACAAGGTTGATTATGCCGAATTCTTTGATGAATCACGACGGACTATGAATTGGTATGACTTGCTTTATATCGAGCAGCCGTACGAACGCTGGCTTTGTTACTTTCTGGCTTTTACTGCGGTCCTGGATCGCGTCGGAATCAAAAGCTTCTGTGAGCGCCTGAAGATCTGGCCGCGTTATCGTGAAATCCTGAATCATCAGCGTACTACTGCTATGGCAATCCTCAAACGACTGGAACGACGCAAGGCTGATATGCGACCACCTCGGGCCAGCAGTCTGTATCGCTGGTTGCAACCACTCTCAATAGAGATTTTGTTATTTATGATGGCCAGGACCTCAAGAGAGGAAGTGCGTCAATGGGTTTCGCGCTATATAACTCATCTGCGTGACGTCCAGCCGCTACTCACCGGCCATGATCTCGAAAAGCTTGGTATCGTTCCAGGACCTGTCTACAAAACCATTCTTAATGACCTGCTGCTTGCCAGGCTTGATGAACGCGTGGAGACAGAGGAGGACGAGATTGCTCTGGTACAGCGTAAATATTTAAGGCAGTGATCAGCGATCAGTGATCTGAGTACAAAACCTGTAAAATGATTTTAAGCGTGGCTTTAGCGTGGTGCATCTGCTAAAAATACTCATCCTTTTTACCGATTACAGAGCTTTTTTATGGAACATATTCTTCTTAAAATTTCTATCATGCTGGTTCCGGCATTACTGGCAGTCACCCTGCATGAAGTTGCCCACGGTTTTATCGCTGACAAGTTCGGCGATCCGACGGCCAGGATGTTGGGCCGGTTGACGCTGAATCCACTCAAGCACCTTGATCCGATTGGGACCATTGCACTGCTGATATTCGGTTTCGGCTGGGCACGGCCGGTGCCGGTCAACGCGAATAACCTGCGCAACGCGAAAAAGGATATGATCTGGGTTGCTCTGGCTGGCCCTGCAGCGAACTTAATGTTGGCCCTCTTTTCTGCCTTGTTGCTAAAAATCATTGTGTATATCGCTGCGACCTTGCCACAAGGGAGCCAAATGCTGGTCATGATCGATCCGCTTGGTTTGATGGCAGCCTTTGGCCTCTACATTAACGTCATCCTCTGCCTCTTTAATTTGATACCGATTCCACCGCTCGATGGCGGCCGGGTTCTCATGGGGCTTTTGCCGGAACGACAGGCACAGTCTCTGCGTCGAGTCGAGCCCTTTGGCATGTTGATAATCATCTTCCTCATCTTTGGAACATCAATCTGGAAAACAACCTTCGGTCCGGTTGTTCAGCATGTCGTCAGTATGATGGCCGGGTCGCATATGAATGTGGTTGAGCAGACCATGCGCCTGCTCTTTTATCGATAAAACTCAACATCTAGCGATAGCTTTCAACATGAGCAATTTCGACATCCAGTTGGAAAACTTCGAAGGCCCTCTTGATCTGCTGTTACATCTCATCAAGAAGCATGAGATGGATATTTACGATATCCCCATGACAGCAATTACCGAGCAGTATCTGGCCATCCTGGATGCCATGAAAACCATCAATCTTGATGTGGCTGGCGAGTTTCTGTTGATGGCGGCAACCCTGCTGCATATCAAGTCGAAGCAGTTGCTGCCCAAAATTGTCGAAGAGGATCAGGAAGAGGAAGAAGATGATCCGCGTGCCGAACTGGTCCGGCGTTTGCTCGAATACCAGAAATACAAGGAAGTCTCCCAGACTCTTGACAGCCGACCTCAGCTGAATCGTGAGATTTTTGCCCGTGTCGCCCCGGAACCTGAAGTACTTGAGGATACTGAATCAGGTTTTGTTGCCGTTGGTCTTTTTGACCTGCTGGAAGCCTTACAGGAAGTTTTCAAGGAAAGCCAGGAGCCGCATGCCCATGAAGTTAACCTGGAGCAACTCTCGGTTACGGATCGAATTAACGCCATTCTCTCCTCTCTGCAAGGCAAAGAAAGTATCGCTTTTGTTGATCTGTTCAGTGGTGGGCTCAAACGTAATGAAATGATCGTAACCTTCCTGGCGCTACTGGAACTGGTGAAATTGCGTATGGTGCGTTTCATGCAAAATACCCATCATGGAACCATCTGGCTATTCCCTGCGGTGGCACTTGATGAAATGGATGCTCAGGATAGCGTAGATGATACCCTTGATCCGAACGTTGGAGATGACACTTTTGGATACTCTTGAACTCACACCACTGATAGAAGCTCTGATCTTTGCCGCCGATGGTCCGATCAAGGCAGAGCGTATGGCAGGGGCTCTGGAGATCGATCAGAACGAGATCATGTTGGCAATCGAAGCTCTGCGAGAGGATTATGCCGAGCAACCACGTGGATTTTTCCTGCAGGAAGTTGCCGGCGGGTATCAACTGAGAACACGTCCCGAGTACGCTGACTACTTAAGAAAACTCGGCCACAGCCGACCCTTCAAATTCTCACGACCTGCCTTGGAAACCCTGGCAATTATCGCTTACCGTCAACCTGTCACCAGGGCAGAAATCGAGTATTTACGCGGTGTTGATTCTGGCAGCGTTCTGAAAACCTTACTCGAGAAACGCCTGGTAAGAATCCTTGGTAAAAAAGATGTCCCCGGTAAACCGATGATTTACGGCACAACCCGCGAATTCCTGGAGCTCTTTGGCTTGCCGGACCTCTCGTCGTTGCCGACCTTGAAAGAATTCAGTGAGTTGCTTCCAGGTGATGAAAATGAAGTGTATACGGAGCGTCTGCCTCTCCTGGTCAATGATGATATTATTGAAGATGATAATTGATAAGGACCCAAGGCTAAAATCTGTTTCGCCTTGCACCCTTATCCATGAACTATGGGGCTTTTATGAACTACGGAATCACGCGTGATGTTGCCCTGACTCTGGTCAAGCAGCACATTAAGTCGACCAATATGCTTAACCATTGCCTGGCGTCCGAAGCTGTTATGATGGCCTTGGCCAAAAAGGTTGGTGAAGATCCTGAGAAATGGGGACTGGCGGGTCTAATGCATGACCTGGATGCTGAAACGCACACTGATCTCAATATCCATACCCTGGAGACAGCACGCATTCTTCATGAGCATGGAGTCGACGAGGAAATTATAGAAGCGATTCGTCTACATAACGAACAAGCTCATCATGGTGTGCAACGCAGTACGGATTTTCAGCATCTGCTTGCAGCTGGTGAGACCATCACAGGTCTGATTGTCGCCACAGCCCTGGTTTATCCTGATAAAAAGTTGGCTAGCGTTAAACCTAAATCGGTTCGCAAACGCTTCAAGGCAAAAGCTTTTGCTGCAGGAGCCAATCGCGATATTATTCGCGAATGTGAAGTCACTGGCATACCTCTTGATGAATTCTGTGATCTTTCTCTTCTGGCGATGCAGGAAATTTCAAGTGACCTGGGCTTGTAAATGAAAGGTTGTCGAGTTAAAATAAGCTAGCTTATCAAGAAGAGGAGAGCATGAATCGTTATCAGAAACCGAAAGTCGTTGGTAGTAACAACGTTCATCCATGCTGATAAAAAAGTCGGGATTTTCCCGGCTTTTTTATTCTATAACCTGATTTGTGAGGAAGCAATATGCGTACATCCAACCCAATGATGAAAGAAAGCCTTTTCACTCAGTCGATTTCAGGCGTCGGGACAATGACATTACAGGGGGCCGTGAACAAGACAATAGCCCTGCTGGCGTTGGTCGTCATAGGTGCCAGCTATTCCTGGAGTCTTTTTTACAATCAGGGTCCTGAGGCGGTTCAGCCGTGGATGATAGGTGGTTTCATCGGCGCTTTTATCTTCGCCATGATCACTATCTTCAAGGCTGAGTGGGCACCGAAAACAGCTCCGCTTTATGCTGTCCTGGAAGGTTTGGCTCTGGGCGGTATCTCTGCTTTTTTTGAGGTGCGTTTTCCCGGTATCGTTATCCAGGCCGTGGGGTTGACCTTCGGAACCTTGTTCGCCCTGTTATTCGCTTACAAGACCCGCCTGATCCGGGCGACTGAGAATTTCAAGTTGGGTGTTGTCGCTGCGACCGGCGGCATTGCTCTGGTTTATATGGTTAGCATTGTTGGTAGCATGTTTGGTTGGCAGATGCCGCTGATTCATGACTCCGGGCCGATGGGGATTCTATTCAGTCTGTTTGTTGTGGTTATTGCCGCCATGAACCTGGTGCTTGATTTTGATTTTATCGAAAGAGGTGATGGTGTTGCTCCTCGTTATATGGAATGGTACGCAGCCTTCGGTCTTGTGCTGACACTGGCTTGGCTTTATCTGGAGTTGTTGAGGCTTTTGTCGAAATTAAGAAACAGGTAGACTTGTTCAATACCTTTGGACAATTAAAGTAAACCGGTACATAGCATGAGCTAGCTCTCAGCTTTTGAATGTGGGGCGGTTATCTTCTTGTGAAGAGGTGACATCCCCGACAGCCTCCTGGGTTGGTCAGACATAGAGCAAGAGTTGTTCTGGATGCTGTCTAAGCTACCGTAAGTTATTACTGCCCCCAAATCATACAGGCTATTTTATTTCCCCTCTCCGGGAGAGGCAAAGTCTATTCCAGCAGTACTATTTACGGTGGGTGTAATTATGGACATTACCGCAGAGATAACGATGAGCACGGTCAATCTGCGCCAGTCAACTCTCGTTCCCAGCATGTGTCCTCCTGCATGGTTAGCAGGTCAAAATCGATATAAAATCGTTGTCATGTGTAAACTAAATTCAACGCTGGAAAGTAGCTAACTTCCACCAGTTTGACAACTGCTACCACAATGGTAGTAATTAGATATGGCATTCACGACAAAAAAGGTCTTGTATCGGTATGATAGATCTTTTTGATGACAAAAGTAAGACCATTATTTTTTTACTGACACCAACTCTGGGTAGGTCAGCAGTATTGCTTTTGGCAATTTGCCCTGAAAACTCATACACTTCAAGGGAGCCAGTACGCCATAATCTTTACCGACGGTACCGGCTAAAGTTTCAGTGGAGTACAATAAAGATCTAACAACAGAAATGCTTACAGGAAACGATCTATCCCATCCAGCCCTTCCACAGCACCACAAGGCAACGAAATATGCCCTGCGGAGATATGTGCCTCTCTCGGGTTGATACGGATCACTGTGGCTCCGCTACGATGGCCAATCTGCTCACTCATGTGGCGGATAGTCGGAATCGATGTTCCCGCTCCCAGCTCAATAATCACAATTGAATCATGTTGATGTTGGGCCAGAAAACTCTCGAGGCGCATCTCCTGGCCGTGAGTGCGGTCAGCAAGCCAGGAATAATCACCGAACATCAGAATATTAGGCCGGGCAGGACGGTCGCAGTGGCGACACTGGGGCACTTCTTGCGCACGCATGGTGTCAAAGTCGACCGGGATTGTTTCGTCATTTCCCCAGATATCGTTGCTACAGGGAGAGAGACATTGCAGGTGATGGATTGATCCGTGTACTTCGAGAATCTGATCTTCCTGGTAGTTTGCTTTCTGAAATTGTCCGTCGACGTTTGAGGTGACTACAAAGCTGTCCTGACCAAATTCAGCGGCCCAGTCCTGTAATATCTGGAATCCGCAATGGGGTTCCGTTTCCCGGTAGAGGTTGGTGCGGTGGCCATAAAATCCCCAGCCGAAGGCCGGATCACCCTCAAAGTTAGCTGGGTTGGCTGCGTCAATAAAGCTTATGCTGAGGTACTCGTACATCGGGTAAGCGTTCCAGAAGCCCTGATCCCCCCGGAAATCCGGCAGGCCGGAATCGACTCCCATACCGGCACCGGAAGTAACTAGCATTGCTTTAGCTGTGCGAATTGCTTCGGCGGCTTTTTCGAAACGGTCTGAATTGGGCATAACATCCTCCGGATGTTGGGAATTGGGACGGTGGACAAGAAAAGATGTCCGCGTTCCTCATTCCTCGTCACGTTTTTTTGATTCCAACCTCAACAATCATTGGTTCCAGCAAATCAATTACAACCTGCGGTGACATCCCGACCAGAAACCCACGCTTACCGCCGTTAATATAGATACGGGGTAGGGCAGTGATCGTGGTCTCCATGTAGACAGATATTTTCTTGCGGGTTGCAAAGGGAGATGTGCCACCGATCTGGTAGCCGGTTTGTTTGAGTGCACTATCCTGGCTACAGGGGGTAATAGTCTTAACGCCAAGCGTGCGGGCCAGTTTCTTGGTTGAAACTTCCAGGTCACCATGCATCAGCATAATCAGTGGTTTGAGTTGCTCATCTTCCATCACCAGGGTTTTGATGACATGATGTTCGTCCACACATAGTTGCCGTGCTGAAACCGTTGTACCACCGCGCTCCTCATAAGCATACAGATGTGAGGTGAATTCAACCTTGGTCCGCTTGAGCAGCCGGATCGCAGGTGTCATTGGAGTCTTGTCTTTAGCCATGATTCTTCCCAACAGTGGATGACCTTATGTCCTTGCCGTCTCCCAGCCCTTAAAACATCCAACTCCCGATCATCATCAACAGACTAACCACTGTCAGCAAGATACAGATGGCTCCCAGGCCGTTAAAGAAGGGTCTTAGAGTCTGTCGACCACGAATACCTAGCGGCAATACCAGACCGAACAAGGCACCGCCAATGGCACCGCCAAGGTGACCGGCGTTATCTGCACCCATCAACATGCCGAAGACGAATGCAATTGCAGCCCATTTCAGCATGAAATTACGATAATTGTGTGCCGTAGTGCCGCCAACGCGGTGGAAATAGGAGATGGCAAATCCGATCAGACCGAAGATGGAGCCTGAGGCACCGACAACAATAATCCATTGCTTGATGTATAGACTCTGCCAGGCGAGGCCGGCAATTGTGGCTGTTAGGGCCGTCAATATATAGAGAGTGACGAAGCGGATCGTGCCGATTTCATCCTCTATCATGGGGCCAATCTGATAGAGGACCATCATGTTGAAGCCAAGGTGGATCAATCCACCATGGGTGAATGCGTAAGTAATGCAGCGCCACCATTCGCCTTCGGCAAAAACCAACGGCCAGTACTGTGCGCCTGAATTAATCATCAGGTAGCTGTCGGGCTTGAACAGGGTTGACACTCCAAGACCACCACCGATCCCCTGAATAACCATGAGACCGAAGAGCAAGAGATTAATACCTATAAGAACCCTGGCGGCCGACCAGTTTCCGCTTGAGGGATTGCCTTGCATTATCCCGCGCAGACTGCGTTCCCACCTCATCATGCGCCACTGCCAGCGTGTACCGTTCATGCCAAGCCGGTCAAAAAAAGTTTTCCAATCCATGTAAAGCCTCAATTCGGGTTTAAATTTTATTTCTCAATAGTCGCCAGCTTTATTGCCAGACCGACAAAGACGGTGCCGGCGATCCAGTTCATAACCTGCTGTGCGCGCATGGAACGGTTGAGCCAGTCGCCCAAGGCACCACCAACCATGGCAACCGCACCAAAAACCAGAACCGTTGCTACTATGAATATGCACCCCATGGAAATCATCTGCAGACTTATGGAGCCACGTTCCGGGTCGGCAAACTGTGGCAGGAAGGCCAGGAAAAAGACCGACACTTTCGGGTTGGTAACGTTCATGATGATGCCACGTCGGTAGAGTGCCCCCAGGCTCTTCTGCTGACCTCCATTCATGTGAATCTGTTCTGGTGAGGCACGAAAAATTTGCCAGGCCAGGTAGAGCAGGTAGCTGGCGCCAATGACTTTCAGGAGTGTGAAAGCAAAGGCCGACGCCTGGAAGATGACTGCGACTCCGAAAGCGACGGCTCCGGTGTGTACGAGCAAACCAGTACACAAGCCGAACATGACAACCAGGCCGGAAAGTTTGCCGTGCAGGGCCGATTGTGTCAGGACAAAGACATTGTCAGGGCCTGGAGCAATAGCCAGCAATGCAGAGGCAAGAAAGAAAGTTGAAAAAGTTTCGATCGACAGCATAATTCAGCTACGTTTCCAAGTGATCAGTTCTGATTGGCATTTCAAGGGAGACACAGGTGCCTTGCCCTGGTGTACTTTCTACCCAGATACGACCCTCATGTCCATCGATAATGGCCTTGACAATACTCATGCCCAGACCGAGCCCTGTGGCCGTTTTTTTAGCGCTGTCGGCCCGGTAGAACTTGTCAAAGATACGCTCACACTCCTCTGTTGACATGCCACTGCCCTGATCTTCTATGTCAATTCGTAAATGATCATTTTTTAAAACAGACCTTACCTTGATCTCGCCACCCTCGGGTGAGTACTTAATGGCATTGCTGAGCAGGTTCTCAAAGACCTGTGTCATTTTGTTGCAGTCAGCAAAAACGATGGCTTGACCGTCAATGTCCATTTTGAAAGAGTGCTTGCCGGAATTTCTCTTAAAATGATCAATGAGAGTTCTCAGCAAGTTATTCAAGTCGCATTCCGTCTTGTCAATTGGCAACGGTAGGCCAGCTTCCATGCGACTTGTGTCAAAAAGGTCATCAATAATTTGAGACAACGACTTCCCTTTACGATAGGCTGCATTAAGAAATTCCTGTTGCTTTTCAGCAGTTAAATCACCGAATTGACTTCTGTCCATTAACAACTCGATGTAACCCATGATTACGGACATGGGTGTGCGCATTTCATGAGCTGCCGTAGAGATGAACTCACTCTTGATCTGGTCGAGCTCACGTTCACGGGAAACGTCATGCAACAGGGTAACGATGCCGGATCGTTGGCCAGATTCCGTCCGCAGTATTGAGGAGCGGGCCTGGATAATTCGTGGGAACTGGGTGCTGGATAGATTAAGCTTAAAGTCAAACTTGTTGGATTTCAGGTCTGTTTCATTCAATAATTTTTTTGCCTGCTCTCGCAATTTACGATCGACAAAAAGCTTGGTAAATGAATATCCCAAGACCTTTTCAGCGGCAACGCCAAGCATTTCTTCCGCGATTTGATTGATATGGGTGACCCGATTGTGACTGTCAGTAACAACCAGACCGTCGGCAGTACTATGGAGAATATTATCGACCTGCTCTTTAGCTGTACGGGTCTCCTGTAAAGATTGTTGCAGGTCATTACGTTTGGTTGCAACATCTGTCACCAGGAGTTGGATGGAATTGGCCAGATCGCCAAGTTCTTCATATTCGCCGGCTTCGAGATTAAACGATGCATCTTCTCGGCTGGTCTGAAGACGTACTTTTTCGGTCAGGTCAATCAAGGGCGAAGTCAGTCGATTGCTGAGAAATCGCACTACCAGAACCGTCAATATGGAAAGAATTGCAAGTGCAAAGACGAGGTAAATACGCGCCTGTCTGATTGGCTGGTAATTTTCTTCCAAGGGTGAAAGTGCAACCAGTGTCCAATTAAGCGGCGTGACATGCTGAAAGTAACCAATCATCTCCTGGCCGTCCATTGTTACCTTGGTGATGGGGCCATGGCTGGTCATGAGAAATTTTACAATCTGCTCACGGGGGAAGAAATTATCTGCTGAACGCAGAATGTTTTCTCTGTTCGGGTGCATAACCATGGTTTCCTGCTGGTCGATCATCAGGTAATAACCTTTTTTACCGACCTTACTGTTGATTAACTTCTGCAATAAATTATTGCCATACAGATCAAAGCTGCCACCGAGAAGTGCCACAACCTCATCATTTTCATTGATAATCGGTTCTATCAGCATGATGATCGGATGATGATGCTTCTGGCGAGACTTGAAGGGTGCCGAGATGTAAGGTTGTCGCGTCTGCATGGGGATTTTGATGTAGTCACGAAAGGAGAAGTCCATGCCGGTGACGTCCTCCTGTCGGGGGTTGACTGCGAGCAGACGACCTTCAGGGCTAAACAGGACGATGCCATTATCAAACTTCAGCAGGTCAGTATTCTGTTCGTCCAGAAATTTCTGCATTTTTTCTGGATTGTCCAGAATGCCGACCGGCATTGCCTCCCTGATCACTTCCAGCGTATGCAGTGCTTGTTCAATTTTGTTGGTTAAGCCATCGGCAGTGATCGAAAGACTGTCGGCAAAATGCGAAAAGGTTGCTGCTTTGAATTCCTTTTCAAAATAAGAGAGAGTCAGACCGCTGAGCAGGATTAAAAAGCCCAGAGTCAGCAGGGAAACGGTAATTGCTATGCGTGTTTTAAGGTGATAGGGCATGTTGACTTTTGGTCGGAGCCTGAAAACCAGGCATCCTAGAATATGTTATTATATCCATATAATTATTTTCAACGCTTCATCATAACGTTGAGAGCCTATTGATGCAAGGTCACAGAATTATCGTGAGGGTGCTTAAAGTCACAATCATTACTCTTTTTCTTTGGGTGCTGCCGGCATTTTCTGGCCAAATATCCAGTGTCGTTGCGTTGCTTGATCAGGAGACCAGCGAGAGCATCGAGATGATGCTGGAGAGACGTGTCTCCTCATCTGCATCACAGGTCGGTGTCTCCCGACTCCTTTCACACGAACAGCTATTCAATCTTTATAGCCAAAGAGAGTTTCTGCCGGTATGGATCGATGGTTGGCAATTGAAACCGGAAGTGCAGACTTTGCTGGAAAATCTTCGTAACGCTGGTTCGCACGGACTTTGTAGTAACGACTATCTCCTTGCAGAACTTGGTGGCCTGATTCGACTCCAAAGGGATTTTGCGCGTCAAAACCTGCCACTTTCACCTGAAAACCGTGCCATCCTTGATCTTTTCCTCTCACAATCTTTCCTGACATTTGCCACACACATGGTGGAGGGACAGGTTGATCCGGCCCTGGCCCATGTAGACTGGCGGGTCAGGCGCCGAAAGGCTGATTTGATCAAACTTCTCGAATACGCTATAGCAAACCATCGTATGCCACAGGTGCTGGAAGGTCTGGTTCCCCCCCACGAAGGTTACCGACAACTTATCAATACACTGAGTAAGTATCAGGGAATTGCTGCTAATGGTGGCTGGCCGGAAATTCCGTCTGGATCGACAATTAGATTGGGTGATATTGATGACAGGGTGCCCCTGCTAAGGTCACTTTTGTTGAAAACAGGAGATCTCGAGCAAATAACCTCACAAAATCACGTTTATGATTTTGTGACACGTGAGGCCGTACGCATTTTTCAAACCAGACATGGTCTTGTGGATGATGGTGTCATAGGTCCGAAAACTTTTAAGACATTAAATGTCTCGGTAGAGGAACGTATCCATCAGATAGAATTGAATCTTGAGCGCTGGCGCTGGATGCCAAAAAGTTTCGGCAAACGGTACATCAAGGTGAATGTTGCAGGTTTTCATCTTGAGGTTATTGAAAATGGCGAAATCGTCATGCAGATGCCGGTGATAGTCGGTACACAATACCGCAAAACCCCGGTTTTCTCTGCACGCATGACTTACCTGGAATTTGCCCCTTACTGGACTGTGCCTGCGACGATACTCAGAGAAGACAAACTACCTAAAATAAAGCGAAACCCTGATTACCTGACTGAGAAGCATTTCCGCATAGTTTCCAGAAAAGACAGGAAAGTTGTTATCGATCCTCTTAAGATTAATTGGGCGACCGTGAAAGCTGCCAACTTTCCTGGGCTGTTGCGTATGGACCCAGGTCCATGGAATCCACTGGGTCGTGTCAAATTCATGTTTCCCAACCGATTTAATGTCTATCTCCACGATACCAATCAAGCCAACCTGTTCGATAGTAATGTGCGACCTTTCAGCTCCGGTTGCATCAGGGTCAAGCGTCCTCACGATCTTGCCACTTACCTGCTCGGTAAAGATTTTAGTCAGGAAAGATTACGGCAGCTTTTAGCTGGGACCGTCCCGGAGCAGGTTTCCATCAAGCCATTGCCGGTGCATATTCAATACTGGACCGCATGGGTCGACCGGGAGGGTTTAGTTCAATTCCGCCCTGATGTTTATTTACGGGATCTCGACCTGGATGTTGCTCTGAACGAACCGGCCTATCGGGTCATGGATCAATTGAAAATCAATTCTGCAACAAGTTTGACAAAGGATTAACAGATTGACCCTTGTTTCACATTCAGAAGAGATCTTTAAGCCAGCCGAAGGCAACCATGGTACCGATGGCTGAACCGAGGGAAGAGAGGAAGAAGACCAGCAGGACTCTGGTCAGACGGTTGCGCCACCAGCCGCTTAGCTTGGCGATGTCCTCCGAGACCCTCTCCATGTCGCTGACTTTTGGCGGAGCGACATAGGCCTGAACCATGCCGGTAACGAAACCGGCGCCGATCGTCGGGTTGAGTGAGGTGATCGGTGCGGCTATAAAGGCTGCCAGAATTGTCAGCGGGTGGCCCAGAGCAATCAATGCCCCTAATGCAGAGAGAACACCGTTGGCCAGAATCCACGCCACAGCAGCGTCAGCCATCTGTTGAGTATTCCCAGTCATAAATCCCGCGATAAACAACCCCACTACAATAGCTGGTATCAGCCACGGCAGCAATTTTGAGAGCGCAGTCTTTTCAGGAATGATAGAAAGCTCGTTGATTTCCTCGGCGGTAAATGTCTGCCCCAATTTTTTGAGAATACCCGGCATGTGAGCCGCGCCTACAATTGCAACGACCTTATCACCAGGTGCTTGCCTGATGAGGTTGGCCATATAAGTGTCACGCTCATCTACCAGGATCGTTTTAACTGTTGGCAGAACATCCGACATCTCGTCCAGCATGGCAGAGAGAGTGTCGGTCTGGCGCAGTTTGGCGAGTTCCTCCTCATCGATTTTCTGAGAGTCGAACATGCTGGCCAGCAGAGTGGAAAACAGGGTCATTTTCTTCCAGAAGCCAGCCTTGCGCCAGGCCCTCAGCAAGGTCGTGCGGATTTCACGATCGACCAGTTGTAGATCTTTACCGAGTTCCTCGGCAGCCTCAGCTGCTGCAGCCAGTTCAGCACCGGGTTTAACACCTGTTTGCAGCCCCATGCGTTTTTGAAACGAGGACAGGGCCAAGTTAGCTAGTAAAAAGGGTGCTTGCCCCTTTTTAATAATCTGGACCAGATTGAGTGATTCCCATTGTCTGGGGTTGCGTAATGCTTGGTAACGCTGCTCGTCCAACTCCACGCAGACAGTATCTGGATTTTCATCCTGAATGACCGCCTTGACAGTATCAACAGAGTCCTGGGAGATATGTGCAGTACCAACCAGAACATATTCCTGATCATCAATGGTTATGCGATGTATGTCGGCATTCTCAATAGTACTCATAACGGCCTTTCGAACTAAACAAAAAGACGCCGGGTTTCCCGACGTCTTCTCTATTGCTCTCCACACCTGTCGTGGGTTCGTGGCCTCACGACGACGACCAACTAAGTGGGTGGGACTGTGAACGCTTCAGGCGTCCCGCTCCGCGACGGGCTTGCACACCACGCTCACAAGGAACCTTCCCGATAAAAATATATTCCGCGTGGGCATAGCAACCTCACCTACAGGGCAGAGAGCAGAGTTGATGAATCAATGCGTTTTCAGTATAGGAAAAATGACGCTGCAACTCAAGAAGAAACCTGTCTGCATAACAGCGAAGGCTTAAAAAGATTGCAGGTGGCTTTATGCTTTCACAAATTTCAGTGAAACCGAGTTGATGCAATAACGCAGGCCGGTCGGTTTGGGGCCGTCTTCGAAGACATGTCCCAGATGACCTTTACAACGACTACAGTGAACTTCATTACGCACCGTCAGCCAGCTGCGGTCTTTCGTCAAACCAATATTCTCAATGGCAATCGGTTGGTAATAGCTTGACCAGCCGGTTCCAGAATCGAATTTGTGGTCCGAATGGAAAAGATCCTGGCCACAACAGATACATTGGTAGACTCCTGCCTCATAATTCTTGTCATACTCGCCAGTAAAAGCATGCTCTGTTCCGTGCTTCCTGGTGACGTGAAACGTCTCCGGAGTCAATGCCTCGCGCCACTCTTGTTCTGATTTGTTTGCTTTGTTTACTATAATGTAGGACCCTTTAACAGCAGACCAGACTTTAATCTGATCTGAAACTTTTGCAAACAGATTGCCGACCGTCACAAAACTGCCATAGCAGGAAAGTACGACACCTATTGATATGCGTTTGAGAAATGTTCGGCGATACATAATAACGTACCTACTTTGTCAGATGTTAGCCGCTTGCCTGCCATATAGTTTGACAGGTTTCCAGAGCGTAACCATGCAGGATGGCCATCACCTGATGCTAGCATAACTATTTTCTTGCTGTAGAAGGTGGCAAGGAAGCAAGGGATCTTAAGGTGGCTGGACAATTTTATATTGCACGTGAAAATAGTGTATTTAAGAGCTGGCATATATTCGCACTGACCTGATATAATTGACAGGATTGTTTGACCATAATTCACTTAATGGAAACAAAGGATGCGACAATGAAAAGAATAATTCTGGTAATTCTCTCTGCTGTTCTTGTCCTGTCTCTGAGCGCATGTCTTTCACCAAGCGGAGGCACCTCCGAGCAGAAGCGCGTAGTGATTCAGCGCATGCACGATGAAACCCTGGCCGACCTTTACAGACAACGGCCTACAGCGGAAGATATTGTTAACAAGGCCGCTGGTTACGCGGTATTCAGCAATGTTAACGCCCAGTTCTTTTTCTTGGGCGGAGGCGGTGGTTATGGTGTTGTTGTTAACCACGACAAAACGCAGAAGACATACATGCGAATGGCCCAGATTGACCTTGGGCTCGGGCTGGGCGTGCAGGATGTCCGTGTTGTGTTCGTTTTTCATAGTGCTCGGGCATTGAACAGTTTTGTTAACAGTGGTTGGGAATTCGGTGTCCAGGCTGATGCGGCCGCCAAAGCCAGAGATAAGGGCTTAGCTGCTACAGGTGAGATTTCTATTGATGCTGAAACAAGTATGTACACTATGTCGGAATCGGGGTTGATGGCCAAGGTCAATCTGGCCGGGACTAAATATTGGCAGGCTGACAGCTTGAATTACTGACGCTGGTTTTTTGTTGCCTCATTCACTTATGTATTAATATCAGGTGTTTCTATGCCGTTGTTCTTCTGGAAAAAAGTTACGAAATCAATGTTTCCGAAATCGATATGCAGCACCGTCGGTTGGTGGGTTTGATCAATGAATTGTCTGATGCGATGATGGTTAAGCGAGGGCATATGTCTATTCAGCGTGTTCTTGTAGGACTGGTGGACTACATTCAGGTACATTTCACGACTGAAGAGGAGGTTATGCTGGAATAAGTACAGTCAAAGCCCATGAATCCAGGCGATCTCCAGTTGAAAAGAACCCTCTTGGCCGTCGGCGATAAACAAACCGAAACTTTCGATTCTGGTTGTGTTCAAGGGTGCGACAGTCGACAGCTTTACGCCATGATGGGTCGCAGTGAAGTCATCAAACGGTAAGTAGAGCTCCTGCCAGGTGTCATGCTCAGTCGTGAAAGTAGCCTGATAGCTGATGCCGTCAAAAAAGAGGTCAGTCCTCAGGCTGAGCTTATAGCTCTTGCCGTCACCGCGCAGGCGAAGTTTGAGGCCTGAATATTGTCCCAGATCGTAATTGGCTGAGTCGGAGCGGATCGAGGCAAAGCCACCGTTGTTTTCAAGGGATACCCTACCAGAGAAACGTAATCCAACCTTGTCAATCTGTTCCGGTTTACTCTGCGAACAACCACCCATAATATGATCGTCGATGGCCTCCCAGTGGTGGGCTGTTTGTGTATCGGTAAAATCAAGAAGCATGTTCTCAAACGAATTTGTCATGACCACTCCACTGAGAGTAAATTGATTACCTGTTAATTTGCCCTGAAAGGCTTCTACCGCGACTTAAGGGCATATGTCAACCTTGTGTTCTGTTGTCGTCGCTTGCCGCTGGCAGAGAAACCCTTGTTATGATAGTTTAACTTCGTCGTGCTCATCTGAGGCCGTGCTTATCTTGGGGTCAGGATGAACACGGTCAATACTTTCTGGAGTCATTGTTTCGTCTTATGCAATTGTTGCGATCTCTCCTTCAGCTGATGGTTCCCGGCACAATCTTCTCTGCGGCACTCTACCTGCATCTTGAAGTAGTCATTCAACCCGCCTGGCAGTCGCTGTTGCCCCTGTTTCCATACCTGGCTATTATCGCAGGATTATTCCTCGGCTGGAGGTTCAATCGGACCCGAGTTCTCTGGGTAATCCTTTTGTTGATTATTGTTGACCGGGGCTTGACACAGACAACATCCTTTGGTCATGAGTATCTCCTGCAGATAGCACCACTTCTTGTTCCACTTAACTTGGTATTTTACAGTTGGTGGGCAGAACGTGGGCTCTTTACTGTACATGGCCTGCTGCGTCTGGTGATTTTACTGACCCAACTTACCGGTGTCACCTGGTTGTATTTCACACATCCCGGGGAAGTAATGGCCTGGCTGGATCGGCCACTATTTTCCAGCTCCTTTCTTGAACAAGCCCCTTTCTCGCAAATTTCTATGCTGGCTATGGCTCTCAGCCTGGTCGCATTGTTGGTTCGGTTCTACAAAAAACCGGAGGCTTTGGAAGGTAGTTTTTGTTGGGTTCTGGCTTCAATTGTTGCGGGCTTATGGTGGCCGGATTGTTTTGCTTTCTGGGGTGGTGTTGCAGCATTTCTACTGGCAATAGCCATCATCGAAGGTAGTTTTAAGATGGCTTTTAATGACGAGTTGACCGGTTTACCGGCTCGTCGAGCCATGAACGAACTCTTACTCAAGGTTGGCCGACATTATACCTTTGCCATGGTCGATGTGGACCATTTTAAAAAAGTCAACGACGTCCACGGTCACGATGTTGGTGACCAGGTTCTACGCATGGTGGCCACGTGTCTGCGCCGAGTTACAGGGGGAGGGCGTGCCTATCGCTATGGTGGCGAGGAATTTGCCGTAATTTTCCCGAACAAAAATCTGGAACGAGCGCTGCCGCATCTTGAGGAATTACGTGAAACCATAGCCCGTGCTGGTTTCATTATCCGAGGCCGTAAAAGGCCAAAGAATAAACCGGAGAAAAAGGCTAAAGGCAGTTCCGGCAAAGCAAAGATTCAGGTTACGGTCAGTATAGGTGTGGCTACTCGTAATGATATTAACAGCACGTCAGAACAGCTGATCAAGGCGGCCGACCAGGCTCTCTATAAGGCTAAAAGAGGCGGTCGAAACCAGGTTCGTTCAGCCTGATGTTTGGAATGGCCTTTGCTCAATTCATCGGGCGGGATGGTCTGCGAGACATCGAGGCTTGTCTTCATTCCCATGAACAAAACAACCTTAATGCCATGACTTATTTCACTGCAGCTTGGCTCAAGCTTGCCAATCCATCTGGCCGCATGGGGGGAGTGAAAGTCAGATCTGAACGGTGATATAGATAAAATGAAATAATTAGTCGATTACCATTGACAAAGGGAATGTTGCTAAATTACTCTGTCAGTCATTGAAGGGGAGTAGCAACCGGTGGGAGACACTACCGGCCCGCGATACGTCAATACGGTGGTCATCCACCCGGGCGCGGGGTTGCGACGCTTAAGTCGAAATCTGCAAGACCTTTATCCAGAGCATGACAACATGCCAAGGGTAGAGGTCTTTTCTTTTACCTGCGGCGTAACCAACGCGTATGGAGGTAAAAGAAATGAACCACATTAAAACCACCTTTCTTCTCACCTGTCTCACCCTTCTTCTGGTCGCCATGGGCAGTGCCATCGGTGGCCAGTCCGGCATGATCATCGCCTTTCTTCTTGCCGGTGGCATGAACTTCTTCTCATACTGGTACTCAGACAAGATCGTCCTCAAGATGTACAAAGCCAGGGAAGTATCTGCTGCTGAGAGTCCCAATTTATACAACATGGTTCGGCGTCTCGCGCAGCGGGCAAACATGCCGATGCCCAAGGTCTATATCATCCCCTCCGAAGGTTCCAATGCCTTTGCCACCGGTCGTAACCCCCAGAACGCTGCTGTTGCCGCCACCGAAGGGATTCTGCGTCTCCTCAACGAAGATGAGCTTGAAGGGGTGATGGCCCATGAACTGGCCCACGTGCAGAACCGTGACACCCTGATTTCAACCATTGTCGCGACTTTTGCCGGGGCTATCGCCATGCTCGGCAGCATGTTGCAGTGGGCTGCCATCTTCGGTGGCGGCAGGAGTGATGACGAAGATGGAGGCGGCATGCTCGGTAGTCTGGCGTTGGCCTTTATCGCCCCAATGGCGGCGATGCTGATCCAGATGGCGGTCTCTCGCTCACGCGAGTACCTGGCTGATGCTTCTGGTGCCCGAATCTGCGGCAAGCCGTTGGCTCTGGCCAATGCCCTGCGCAAACTGCATATGGGCGCTCAGGCGATGCCGATACAGGAGGCGACTCCAGCTACTTCCCATATGTTTATCGTCAACCCCTTGACCGGTGGATCAATGCGCAAGCTTTTCTCCACCCATCCCCCCATGGAGGAGCGTGTTGCCAGGCTGGAGTCCATGGCCTCGAGACTGGATTAAAGAGTGCGATCAGCTGGATGTTAACCGTGGAGGTTGTTTCGTGGATTCTTTGACCCTGATTCTTTTCGTTTGTGGTTTCATCGCTCTGATAGGTGGTGCTGAGTTGATGGTCCGGGGTGCTGCGCACTTGGCTAAAGTCGTTGGTATTTCACCGCTTGTAGTCGGTTTGACGGTAGTGGCCTTTGGGACCAGCGCACCCGAACTGGGGGTCAGCGTGATGTCCTCCTTCTCGGGGCAGTCAGACATTGCACTGGGTAACGTTGTTGGTAGCAATATCGCCAACATTCTGCTGATCCTGGGGCTTTCCGCGCTGGCCGCTCCCCTGGTCGTTTCCAGGCAATTGTTGCGTGTTGAGGTGCCCCTGATGCTGGGAGTATCTCTGCTGACCTGGGGTATGGCTCTCGATGGCAACATCGGGCGCTTTGAAGGACTCTTGCTTTTTGCCGGAGTAATTGGTTACACGCTCTGGGCGTTCCGCCGCAGTCGCCGAAACAACAGTCGTGAAAACCAGAAAACTATTGGCGAACCAGGCGACATGACGGTAAAAGGCAATTCACTGGTCAGTAACCTCCTGCTTATTCTCGCCGGGCTGGCGTTACTTGGAGTCGGTTCGAACTGGCTCGTCTCCGGCGCAGTGGCCTTGGCGAAACTCTTCGGGGTGAGTGATTTACTGATAGGGTTGACCATCGTCTCAGTCGGCACTTCGATGCCGGAACTCGCCACTTCGGTGATGGCGAGCTTGCGTGGGCAAAGAGACATGGCGGTCGGTAATATCGTTGGCAGCAATCTCTTTAATCTCATGGCAGTGCTTGGGTTGACTGCCGTCGTAGCCCCCGATGGGGTCAACGTCGCTGCGCAGGCACTGAAGTTCGATCTGCCGGTCATGATTGCGGTCATGGCGGCCAGTATCCCGATCTTTTTCAGCGGCTACCTGATCAGTCGTGGAGAAGGTGCCATGCTTACAGGTTACTACCTCATATATACCCTCTACCTGGTGCTGAGTGCCGTCGGGCACCAAACTCTGCCGGCATTGAGTGCTGGTTTGGTCTGGGTGGCTTTGCCATTGACAGGATTACTTCTGGTCATTACCGCTGGGCGCACACTTTACGACCATAGGGTCCGCGCCTGTAAACCTTAATGCATTTATAGTTCGTTTCATGAAATGGGAAGAAGACAGTCGCTTATATTGATCTTGGTTTAAAGGAAATAGCCGATCATGAGCGAGAGAGCTACTAGCATACAGTGGAAGAAGCACTGAAGGCTATGGCATAAACGTAAGCTACGGAGGAAAACATGCAGGATATTGCCAAACTTATCGCCGGATTCAGGCGTTTTCAAGGGAACTATTTCCGTGGTGACAATGAGCTGTTCACTCACCTCAAGGACGGTCAACATCCCAAAACCCTGGTGATTGGCTGTAGTGATTCCAGGGTTGACCCATCGCTTTTGACCGGGGCTGATCCTGGGGATTTATTTGTCATTCGTAATGTCGCCAATTTGGTGCCTCCCTATGAACCGGACGCTGGTTATCATGGGGTTAGCGCAGCTCTTGAATATGCCGTTTGCCAGTTGCAGGTCGAGCATATCATCATTCTGGGTCATTCACAGTGTGGAGGGATCGCAGGGTTGATGAACAGTGATTGTGATTGCCAAGTCGGAGAGTTTATTGGTAAATGGGTCAGATTGGCAGAGCCTGCCAAGAAAAAGGTTCGTGAAGAGCTACTGGATAAATCGGATTTGTTGCAAACCCGTGCCTGCGAGCAGGCAGCAATTATGCTTTCACTGGAGAACCTGCTTACCTTTCCCTGGCTGCTGCAGCGGGTGGAGGACCATTCCCTCTTTCTGCATGGTTGGTATTTTGATATTCAACGCGGAGAATTACTCCGCTATTCGCCTGACGCTGAGGCTTATGTTCCCCTGGCCCCGGCCAACAACCATAAAATACATAGTTCACATATGCCGTTGAAATTGAAGGGAACCGTTTGAATTTGGAGTTTTTGACTTTACTGGGCATTGCCATTGTCCTGGCGACACCGAGGGCAGCTCCTGGTTCCCGGCTATGGTGGTTGGGGTGTTCTTTTGTGTCCAGAGATGAGGACGGACGAAGATCATCTAGCTTCTGTATTCTTCAGCACAGCCTCTGATTAAGGTATGGGAACAGGAGGCTGTAGATCTATCAATGAGCGAGTAGTAACTCTGGCTATTTTGACCAGGCTTCAACTCATTTGATCTCTCTCCCAGTAGATCAATTTTACAGAAAGCTCAGGAAAGTTATGGCAATCGTAAATAATCTTAAGAAAATTGTCACGCACAGATATTTTGACTCATTTATAATTGTAGTCATCATCTTCGCCGGGGTACTGATCGGGGTACAGACTTACCCCGATTTATCTGCCAGATACCATAACCTGATCACAATCTTTGATACATTAATTATTCTAATATTCATCATTGAAGCAGTGCTTAAGATTGCTTCTGAATTCCCACGACCACTTAATTATTTTAATAACTCCTGGAATGTATTTGATTTTATCATTGTTATGGGTGTCCTTCTGCCAATCGGGGGCTCATTTTTGCCAGTATTAAGACTTCTAAGAGTCTTACGGGTTTTTAGACTCATTACTACAATGCCCAAGATGAGGCTTATTGTAGGGGCTCTGTTAAAGAGCATTCCTTCCATGGTCCATATTTTTATGTTGCTTGGGATCATATTTTACATCTATGCAGTCCTGGCAACCTTTGCATTCTCAGGAAATGATCCAGTTCATTTTGAAAATTTACAAACCTCCTTGCTCACACTTTTTAGGATGGTCACTTTTGAAGACTGGACTGATGTCATGTACATCAACATGTATGGATGCGATCAGTATGGATATGATGGCGCAAGGCTGGAATGTGTGGCTCCATCGGCATCTCCTCTTGGCGCTGCATTGTTTTTTACATCCTTTGTATTGGTTGGTGGATTGATCGTCCTCAATTTTGCAATTGGTGTGGTCATTAACAGTATGGATGAAATGAAAGAAGAAATGGTGGATGAATATCCTGCATACAATAAATTAGCTGAGAAAGAAAAACAGGAAAAAATCATTGAGCGCCTCAACAAAATGGATAAAAAGTTAGATGCCATCCTTGATAAAAACTCGTAATGATAAAATCCCCGTTCAGTTGAAGCTTGTCGATGCACTTGCAATTTTATAAAAACATTCAGGTCAAAACCCTCTGCCTGCTGATTTTCTAAGAATTGATAGCCAACACCTCGTTGGTTCATCTCCAAAATAAATGGCCACCGGGTATATCCAGTGGCCGTTTACAGTTCAACTATTTACAAGAATCGTCAGGAAACTTTATCTTCCGGGTAAGCAGTAATATGGTGGATCGAAAGGTCTGAGCCATAAAACTCAGATTCTTCATCAAGGCGGAAGCCAAAGACTTTAATGATAACACTGTAGACGATAAAGCTGGTGCTCAGGGCGTATATTATGGCGAGCATGCTGCCGACCAATTGTGACATGAAGCTGACACCGCCAAGACCGCCGAGACTGGTGTAGCCGAAGATCCCGGCTGAGATGCCGCCCCAGGTGCCGATGATGCCGTGTAGTGGCCAAACACCGAGAACGTCATCAATCTTGAGCTTTTCCTGTTCCCACTGGAAGCCATAAACAAAGATCAGGGCGGCGATGCCGCCAATCAGAAAGGCGGCAAAAGGGTGAACCAGGTCGGATCCGGCGCAGATAGCAATCAGGCCAGCCAAGGCACCGTTGTGGGCAAAACCAGGATCGCATTTGGTAGCAACTACGGCAAAGATAACGCCACCAACCATGGCCATAAGAGAGTTGACAGCTACCAGCCCTGAGATACCGTCAAGATTCTGGGCACTCATAACATTAAAACCAAACCAGCCAATGGCCAGTATCCAGCTGCCGAGAGCCAGGAACGGGATATTGCTGACAGGAATAGCATGGCTCTTGCCTCGTACCCAGCGACCCGCACGAGGGCCAAGCAGCAGTACGGCGGGCAGGGCCATCCATCCGCCCATGGAGTGGACAACCACACTGCCGGCAAAATCATGGAATGGCGCGCCGAAGGTGCTGGTAAACCAGTCCTGTAGCCCTGAGCTGTTTTGCCCCCAGATCAACGATTCAAAAAACGGGTAGGTGAGACCAGCAAAGATTGCTCCAGCCAGGACTTGTGGCCAGAAGCGGGTTCGTTCCGCGATGCCGCCTGAGATGATCGCTGGAATGCAGGCAGCAAAGCAGAGAAGGAAGAAGAACCGCACCAGCTCATAGCCTTGATTCGAGCCGAGCAGGTCTTCTGCAGAAACAAAAAAGTGGATACCGTATGCTATCGGGTAGCCGATCAGAAAGTAGACAACAGTCGAAACAGACCAGTCAGTGAGGATCTTGACCAAGGCGTTTGTCTGGTTTTTCTTACGGACAGTGCCGAGTTCCAGGAAGGCAAAGCCAGCGTGCATGGCAAAGACCATGACAGCGCCGAGCATCAAAAACAGGACGTCACCGGAATTGGTTAGAGATTGAACCGCAGAATCCATGAATGAAGATCTCCTCGTCTTTTACTCTTTTCCCCAGACACTATTGTCCGAGCAACCCTGTTAGCTATACAAGACTTGTGCCGAAAATAAAGCCTATAATTGTAGGCTGTTGCATGACGGGTATGTTTTTTGTAGTTAAGCTATTGCCTGTTTAACAGGCAGTAGTGTCTGTAATTTAGGCAGATTGAAGAAGTTGGACCGGAGATAATGCGGGGCTGTTGGCCGTCAGAGTGAAAATGTGGTAGTTTGAAGCAATAATATTGATGAGGTGTTTTAATGAATGTACAGGCACAAAGAAACTTCGTAGTTAATTTTTCCCGGGGATTTTTTGCCCCGTTTCGCAGTGTCAGAATCTTACGTCACAATCCGCGACTTATCCAGTACATCGTGATTCCTTTTCTGATCAATACCCTGGTCTTTTCCGGGGTGGTGTACCTCGGCCTGGATTTTTTCAGCAGTAAGGTTGTCGAATATATCCCCATGGGAGATGCCTGGTACGGGTTTGTACTCTACTGGCTCTTCTGGGTTATTGCTGTACTGCTGACGACTGTACTGGTTTTCTTCAGTTTTACAGTGGTAGGCAACCTGTTGGCATCACCGTTCAATGATCTATTGTCAGAACGCACTGAAGAGGTTTTGAGCGGCGACGTCAATGATGAACCGTTTGCGCTGGGTCGTTTTTTTCGGGACGCCTGGCAAACCCTCTTGATGGAAGCGAAAAAAATGTCAATTTTCGTTGTGGTTATGGTGCTGATACTTCCCCTTAACCTGCTCCCTGGAATTGGCAACAGCATTTATACGGTCCTGGCGGTGTGCCTAACCTTGTTTTTTCTCTGCTTTGAATACCTGGGGTTTGTTCTGGTACGCAAACGCCAGTTTTTCAGAGAGCAGAAAAATTATATTTTAGCGCGGAAATTTCTCATGTTTGGCTTCTCCTGCGGTGTCATGGCGATTCTAGCCATCCCTTTCTTCCAACTCTTCTGTATCCCTCTCGCCGTGATCGGTGCAACTCGTCTCTGGTGTGAAGAAGAAGGCCGATGGCTCGGTGAATAATTTTCTTTGTTACTGTAGACTCTGTAGTGCCCTGCTACTGCTGTTTGTAGCTTTAGTGACACCAGCTACAAGCATGGCTTCGACAAATTCTGAGATTCAGAAAGCAATTAACCTGCTGAATCAGAAAGAGTATGTCCAGGCCATTGATCTTCTCCATGACCTTGAAGCCAGAGTCCTTAATCCCGATCAGCTATCATACCTGCTCGCCGTCGCCTACCTCAATAGAGGCTATCAGTTACTTTCTTCCCGCGACTTTTCTGCAGCACGCGAGGCCTTTCTCGATGGCCGTCAATATAACGAAGGGGATATTCGCCTTTGGCGAGGTGAGGCGATGACTTGGTTCAAGCAAGGCCAGTATGCTGTTGCGGCATCTCTGCTTGATCAGGCGCTTGGTATTGCTCCACAAAACGCGGACCTTTACCATTTCCTGGGTAAAGCCTATTATGCCGATGGTCGTATGGCTGAGGCTCTGGATGCCCTGACACGATCAAATGAACTTGGCGGTGGTGCAGATGTTGCCAAACTTATTGATAAGGTAAAACGTGAGTGGCTGCTCGAACAGGAGATGGCTCAGGAGGTTCGTGGACATTTCCAGCTTTCTTTTGTTGATGGTGAACATACTGCCGATTTGTCCACAACTATTTTGGAAACACTAGAAGACGCGTATACAGAGCTAGGGTCTGACCTGAATTACTACCCTGATGTCAGGGTACCGGTATTACTTTACACTCGTAGAGACTTTTCTGCAGTGACCCGTTCCCCTGATTGGGCCGGAGCCGTCTATGACGGCAAAATCCGTCTGCCTGTCGGCGGTATGCAGCAGATGAACGATCAACTGGTGGCACTTCTTTATCATGAATATTCTCATGTTCTGCTACATTTTATGACAAATCGACAGATCCCGGTCTGGCTTAATGAAGGTCTGTCTGAATTGGCTGGCCGACAGACCTACTCACCACCTCTGGTGCATTTGCAAAAAGCCTTTGAGGCAAATACCTTGCTTAATTGGGACGATCTTGCAGGACCTTTTACCATGTTTGCCCGCAGCAAAGTTCCTCTGGCCTATGAGCAAAGCTACTCGTTGGTTCGTTTTATGGTTGATAGATTCGGATGGCATGAGATGGTGAAACTATTGAAATTGCTTGGTGAACGACAAGGGTGGAAAACAGCCATCTCTACTGTTTATCAGGACTATGGCTTGAACTGGCCCACCATTCTAATAGAATGGCAGGCCAGTCTGAATCAATAGGGGGTATTGGCTATTCTGCTTTTTCTTCTTCTTGAAGGTCTTCTTGGGGAGTTTCTGCATTTCTGGTTTGCTCGGTTTCTTCTTCAAGGGCTGCCGAGTTGGCTTTTAACTCGTCAAGCCTCCCTAGAAGTTCCTTAACTTCAGCCAGATTCATAATGTTCTTTTTGCCAGCTTCACGTAAATCATCAATTAATTTACCAAGATCAGCATGAGCTACACTGATCTTTTTGTGCAATGCCGACAGGTCAATTTTCATTTGTACCAACTTTTTGTATTTAACCGCCTTAAAGGCTGCTGCATTCCAGGCGTGCTTGGTGCTACCCCAGATCTTCTCAGAGGTTTCCTTAATATTTTCGGTAGTTTCCTTCAGACGATCGGCCTGCTCAGGCTGTTGGTCTTCACTGCTTTCTTCTGAGTTTTCGCTGGTTTCGTTCAGATCATTGACCTGCTCAGGTGGTTGGCCTTCATGGCCTCGCTCTGTTGCTTCGGTTTCTGTTGCTTCGGTTTCAGCTGTTGGCTGATCCTGTGGTTTTTCCTGGTCAGTCATGGCTCGCTCCTGTTCCCTAAGGTAATAGTATTTCTATAAATTTATGATATCAGTTTTAAAGGCACCGTCAAGAAATCATCACTGAAGATGAGAGCATTTTTGATATAATTACTTACTTGCTCCTAATAATACGATCGTCTACACTACGTAAGTTTGGCATTCAAGGAGGAAAAATATGGCTTCAGCTGAAAGAGGACAGACCAAGTATCAGGTCAATTTGCGGCGTTATTTACGCGAAAGTGGTGTTGATCGCGATCTTATACGAATTATTTGCGAAATAGCTAATGCATCAAAATACATAATCAACGCAATCCGTACTGGCGATCTCGGTGTTGCCGGGACATCCAATCTTTATGGTGAACAGCAGCTTGCACTTGATGTGCTGTCGGATCGTATTATTCAGAAGCGCTTGATGTTTTCCGGTGTTGTCGCCAAGATGGCTTCGGAAGAGGTTGATGAGATCGTAGAGGTAACAGTTCCGACCAACGGTCGTTATTCCGTTGCCTTCGATCCACTCGACGGGTCTTCGCTTGTTGATGTTAATCTTGCCGTCGGAACTATTGTCTCGATTTACGAGGGGGATAATTTGCTGCAACCTGGCCGTAACCAGGCCGCTTCCCTTTATGTTCTATACGGTCCACGCACGACTATGGTGGTCTCAACTGGAAACGGTGTGCATGAGTTTGCCATGAACCAACTGATGGAATTTGATCTGGTTCAGGAAAATATCACGTTGGAAGGTCCGGCCAGGATTTATGCGCCAGGAGGTTTGCGCAGTAAGTATACAGAAGGGACAGAGAAATTTGTCCGTTCTCTCGAAGCAAGTGGCACGAAATTACGATATTCAGGTGGTTTTGTTCCAGATATCAACCAGGTTCTGATTAAACGTGGTGGTGTCTTCATGTATCCGCACCTTAATGGCTTACCGTCAGGTAAATTGCGCCTCCTTTATGAGTTGAATCCCATGGCCTACCTGGTCGAACAAGCCGGTGGGGCTGCTTCGAATGGCAAACAGAGAATTCTTGATATTGAACCTGAGGGTCTTGATCATTGTGCACCTGTTTTTATCGGCACTCAGGAGTCAGTTGCTTTGGCGGAACAGTTTATTCGTGAGCAAGAGGGTTGACAGGTGTCAGTTTAGAAGTAAAGGAAAAGCCCGGCAGATGATCTGCCGGGCTTTTTTTAGGTACTTTGTCGAGGTTGGCCTAGTTGACCAACGCCTTACCTTTTTCATAGCCCAAATTGTAGGCTTTCTTGTTGAGATCTTTGAATGCAGGTGGAACACGCCGGACAACGGCCTCTTCGCCCGCTTCTCTTGAAACAACGCCAGTCATGCCGATAACGGCGGACAATGCGATAACGTTGGCGACGATCTCACGGCCAATGTCTTCTTTGGCCATACGCATAATCGGTAGACGATAGACTGTGAAATCACCTTTGGGAGCCGTTTTGACGAAATCAGCGTCAATCAGTAACAGACCACCCTTCTTGATGCCGACGGCGTACTTGTCAGCTGCTTCCTGGGTCATAGCCAGGCAGGTGTCGACGATTGTCGCCTTTGGATAATCGATGGGGGCATCAGAGATGATGACCTCGGACTTGGAAGCACCACCGCGAGCCTCAGGGCCGTAGCTCTGGGACTGCAGGGCATGCTTGCCCTCAATAATTGCTGCTGCTTCGGCAAGAATAATACCGGCTGTGATCAGACCTTGACCACCGGCGCCGGAAAACCGAATCTCATAACGTTCTGCCATGGTTCAATCTCCTTTTTACAAGTGATCAGGCGTTTTGCGCCTTTTTCGTTAATGCCTCATATTGTTCGCAGTACTCTGGCAGCTCAGTATCATGATAGAGAACACCAGTCAGGAACTTGCCTTCGAGCTGCTCCGGGGTCATCTTGGCTGCAGCTTTAACCGGAACTGCGTTATCCTTGAGTCGCTTCATCATATCGATAACGGAGCGGAATTTGTTGCGCCGACCATAACTGGTCGGGCAGTCGTCCAGAACCTCTATGATTGCCATGCCTTTGTGCTTGATACCCTGAGTGATCAGCTTGTCGATTTGACGCGGATGCATTGCCGTGGTGCGGGCAACAAAAGTTGCGCCTGCGCCAATGGCCAGCTTGCTGATATCAAAAACCGGGTCCGGGTTGCCATAAGGCGTGGTGGATGCCAGCATACCTGTAGGGGTGCATGGTGAGAACTGACCACCGGTCATCCCATATATGTAGTTATTCATGATCACATATGTCAGGTCGATATTACGACGACAGGCATGGATGAAGTGGTTGCCGCCAATCGCGGTACCGTCACCATCACCACCGACACAGATTACGTTCATTCCCGGTTTGGCCATTTTGACGCCGGTTGCAAATGCAGCAGCACGACCATGGGCGGTGTGCAGCGTGCAGGCATCGAGGTAGCCAGGCAGACGACTTGCGCAGCCGATGCCGGAAACAATAGCGGTGTTTTTGCGATCAAGTTCGCAGGTATCCATGGCCCGGATCAGGCCTTTCATGACAATGCCATGGCCGCAACCTGGGCACCAGATGTGCGGGAGCTTGCCGGGGCGGATTGAGCTTTCATAATCGTAAGCCATTAGATGACCTCCTTCACTTTTGCCATGATCTGCCCGGGGTTGAGTGGGTCGCCGTCAACCCGGTGTACGCCGTCAATTGTGCATCTGCCTTGGGCGACACGATCGACCTCAATAATCATCTGCCCCAGGTTCATTTCAGGGACGATGATTGCCTTGGCTTGCTCAGCCAGTTCGGCAGTACGTTTTTCCGGGAAAGGCCAGAGGGTGAGTGGGCGGAACAGGCCGGCTTTGATGCCTTCTTTGCGCAGTTCATTGACCGCATAGCGAGCAGAACGGGCGCTTGAGCCATAAGCCCAGAGAACAATCTCGGCATCTTCGATCATATACTCTTCGTTCTTCTCGATGTCGGCGCGGGCTTCTTCACATTCTACCTTGTCGACCTGACGGCGCTCTTCAGCATCGACCAGTTCGGCTTTTGTGGTCGGGAAGCCGTCTGCTGCCTTATTTAGGCCGGTGACATGATACTTGTACTCAGAACCGAAGGCTGCCAGAGGAGGAACCTGACCCTTGGACGAATCGAAGGGTTTGTACTCTTCAGGGCTGACGGTTGGAGCTTCGCGATCAATAATTTCAAGCTCACCTGGTTCCGGGAAGACGATACGCTCACGCATGTGGCCAACGATCTCGTCGTACAGAACTTGTACCGGCATGCGGTACTTCTCGGCCAGGTTAAAAGCTCTAACCGTCTCTTCAAAGATTTCCTGGATTGATTCTGGAACCAGCGCGATGGCGGCATGGTCGCCGTGCGTGCCCCACTTGGCCTGCATGACATCTGACTGGCCTGGGCCGGTCGGCATCCCGGTGGAGGGGCCGCCACGCATGACGTTGATAATGACACAGGGGACTTCGGCGATACAGGCATAGCCGATCAGTTCCTGTTTAAGGGAGACGCCTGGACCGGAAGTGGCAGTCAAGGCCTTGGCACCGGTCAGCGAAGCACCGATAACCGATGCCATTGCACCGATTTCGTCTTCCATCTGGATGAACTTTCCGCCGACCTTGGGTAGCATTGCGGAGAGTTCCTCGGCTACTTCAGTCGATGGGGTGATGGGATACCCGCCGAAGAATTTGCAGCCGGCGTATATTGCCCCATGGGCACAGGCTTGGTTCCCCTGTACGAGAGCAGATTTTTTTGCCACGTCTATATCCTCCTAAAGATAAAGGGGTTGATTACTCGTCATGAACTTTGATGGCGAAGTCCGGGCAGAGCAGTTCACACTGCATGCACTTGATACAGTCTTCCGGCCTTGGGGCCGTGACCAGGAAGACATCCATCTCGAGGACATTCTTCGGACAGAATTCGACGCAGATACTGCAACCTTTGCAGTTGCGCTCGATAACTTCGATTCTGGCACCACTCATTCTGATTTATCTCCTTGTATTCTTGGTTTTTACGCTAAAAGAGTGAATTTCGCGGCGAAAGATAGCATGATTACCACTCTCGTTCCACAATAATTTTGCCAACTGTTTACTTTTCCCCGCATATTTAATGTGACTTAACAATTAGAACAAAACCACCGTGAATGACGCCTGTATTTCAATATAAATAAAGAAAGAAGGGCAATGTCGTCATTGCCCTTCTTTGGGTTTGGCGCATAAATACAGGTTTACAGCAGACCCATTTTCTCGAGATCAGCAATCAGGCCTTTAACTGCATTAGCAGAGTTGTCCATCAGCGCTTGTTCGGTTGCGTCAAGTTTGAACTCGACGATCTTTTCAATGCCAGCAGCACCAAGGACGCAAGGAACGCCAACGTAGAAACCATCAACACCGAACTCGCCGTTAAGCAGAGCGCAGACAGGCAGGACGCGCTTCTGGTCCTTGAGGATTGACTCGGTCATGGCGATGGCTGCAGAAGCCGGGCTGTAGAAGGCGCTACCGGTTTTGAGCAGTTTGACAACTTCACCGCCAGCAGCTTTGGTGCGCTCAACCATGGCAGTCATAACTTCTTCTGCTTTGGCAGCGGAACCGTACTTTTGCTCGAGCAGTTCCGTGACCGGGATGCCCTGAACGCTGGCGTAGCGGATCAATGGAACCATGGTGTCACCGTGGCCACCGAGAGTCATTGCGGTCACGTCTTTGACGGATACACCGAGTTCCCATGCGATGAAAGCAGCGAAGCGGGCGGAGTCAAGGACACCAGCCTGACCAATGACGCGCTCTGCCGGGAAGCCGGTGACTTTACGGCAAAGAGTAACCATAGCGTCAAGTGGGTTGGAGATAACGATGACGATTGCGTTCGGAGCATTGTCGCGGATACCTTCAGCAACCGCAGTCATGATCTTGGAGTTAACTTCGATCAGGTCGTCGCGGCTCATGCCGGGCTTACGAGGTAGGCCAGCAGTAACGATAACAACGTCGGAACCAGCAATGTCAGTATAGCTGTTGGTGCCGGTACAGGAAACGTCAAAACCGTCAATTGGGGATGCTTCAGCAAGGTCGAGAGTCTTTCCCTGAGGCATATCCTCTACGATGTCGAACAATACTACGTCACCCAGTTCACGCAGGCAGGCCAGTTGAGCCAGCACGCCACCAATCTGTCCACCACCGATTAATGAAATTTTTGCTCTTGCCATTGTCTCTCTCCTTATGAGTTGGAATAAAGAATCGGGACGAAGCCAATTGGCTTCGCCCCATCCGTGTTGAATTACATGTTGTCGATAATTGCGTTCAGCGTTGCGCTCGGGCGCATGGCCGCAGCGGTTTTGATTGGATCAGGGCGGAAGTAACCGCCGATGTCAACAGTAGAGCCTTGACAGTCGATCATCTCGGTGTCAATCTTCTCAACATTTGCTTCAATCTCTGCAGCAACCTTGGCAAAACGTGCTTTCATCTCGGCGTCTTTATCTTGAGCTGCAAGTGCTTGTGCCCAGTAGAAAGCCAGGTAGAAGCTACCACCACGGTTGTCAATCTCTTTGACTTTACGGGAAGGCAGTTTCTGGTTTTCCAGATACTGACCAATGGCAAAATCCAGAGTCTCGGCCAAAATAGCCGCCTTCGGATTATTGTCAGCTCTTGCTGCTTGCTCCAGTGAAGGAACCAGTGCGCAGAACTCACCGAGGGAGTCCCAACGAATGTGACCTTCTTTGAGGAACTGCTGCACATGCTTGGGAGCGGAACCACCTGCGCCGGTTTCGAACAGTCCACCACCGTTGATCAAAGGAACGATCGACAGCATACGAGCGCTTGTGCCCAGTTCGAGGATCGGGAAGAGGTCAGTCAGGTAGTCTCTCAGCACGTTACCGGTAACAGCGATGGCATTCTTGCCTTCACGAACCAGTTTGAGGGAGAATTTCATTGCGGTGACAGGATCCATAATCTGGATATCCAGACCCGCAGTATCGAATTCCGGCAGGTACTTGTTAACTTTCTTGATTATTTCCCGGTCATGACCACGCTTTTCGTCGAGCCAAAAGACACAAGGCTCACCGGAAGCTTTAGCGCGGTTAACAGCCAGCTTGACCCAGTCCTTGATCGGAACGTCTTTGGTCTGGCTGGAACGGTAGATATCACCAGTGTCAACTGGTTGCTCGAGCAGAACGTTACCGGCGGAGCCAACAACCTGGAACTTACCGTTTGAAGGAGCTTCAAAGGTTTTGTCGTGGGAACCGTACTCTTCAGCTTTCTGCGCCATCAGACCGACGTTGGCAACGCTACCCATGGTAGCCGGGTTGAACTGGCCGTTTTTGTTGGCGTCTTCACAGATCTCACGGTAGATGGTGGCGTAGCAGCGATCAGGAACCATGGCGATGGTGTCCTGGAGCTCATCTTGCAGGTTCCACATACGACCACCGTCACGCACAACATTCGGCATCGACGCATCGACAATGACATCATTAGGAACGTGCAGGTTGGTGATGTTTTTGCGGGAGTCAACCATAGCCAGAGCGGCTTGGCCTTCGTAACATGCGTTGATGTCAGCTTCGATTTCGGCTTTCTTGTCGGCCGGAAGCTTGTTCAGTTTGTTGAGAATATCGCCCATACCGAAGTTCGGGTTGGCACCGATCGACGCCAGGGTGTCGGCATGCTTCTCAAGAGCATCTTTAAAGTAAACTTTGACACAGTGACCGAACATAATCGGGTCGGAGATCTTCATCATGGTGGCTTTGAGGTGCAGGGAGAGCAGGACGCCCTTCTCCTTGGCCTCAATAGCGGTCTTGGCATAGAACTCTTGCAGAGCAGCGACCTTCATAACCGAGCTGTCGAGAACTTCACCAGCCAGCAGGGCCAGGTCTTCTTTCATCACCGTTACTTTACCAGCTGCGTCAACGAACTGAATTTTGACGGTGTCAGCAGCGTCCATGGTGACCGATTTTTCGGTCTCGTAGAAGTCGCCATTGTCCATATGGGCAACGCGGCACTGGGATGTGCCTGGCGCAGGCCAGTCTTGCATCATGCGGTGCGGGTTCTTCTGAGCAAACTTCTTAACCGAAGCAGCAGCGCGACGATCAGAGTTGCCTTCACGCAGAACCGGGTTAACAGCGGAACCGAGGCATTTGGCAAAACGGGCCTGCAGCTCTTTCTCTTCCGGGGTATCTGCTTCTTCTGGATAGCTGGGGATATCGTAGCCTTTTTCCTGCAGCTCGGCGATAGCTTCCTGCAACTGAGGGATCGAAGCGCTGATGTTAGGCAGTTTGATAATGTTCGCTTCCGGAGTCAGAACGATTTCACCCAGTTCCGACAAATAGTCAGCAACCTTCTGCTCCTCAGTCAGGTTGTCCGGGAAGTTTGCGATGATACGACCAGCCAGGGAGATATCCTTGGTTTCGACCTCTACGCCAGTCCCCTTAGTGAATGCCTGAACAATTGGAAGGAACGCATAGGTTGCCAATGCGGGTGCTTCATCAATCTCTGACCAGATAATCTTTGCCATTTTTTTCTCTCTCCTTAGAATTTTTATTGAAAAGTAACCAAAGCTTGTTTAATAAAAAAATCACGCAGGGAAACCCTGCGAAAATGTGTATACAGTATACAAACGGATTAAAGGCTGTCAAGGAAAAAGTGTGGTCTGTTTCCGGAAGGAAAACAGGGGTGTTCTTAATGAAAAGAAAATGGTTTTACAATTGTGTTCAGGGCGATAATAATCAGCGAGTATGCGTAGTAAATAAGCTTGCTGTCCCTGGGTTTTCGAAGCTACCGAAGAGCTCTCTTGTAACAACTTAAGCGGTCTTGATAAAGTCTTGTAACCTTTGCGGTATGGAAGTGTAAAAACAGTTGCTTATTGCTTGGGAGTGACTGCTTCAGGGATGGGAAAAATATTAGATTCACGGGCCTTCTGGCGGGCTTCTTCCATCTCCATTTGGGTCATGTCACGACGAATGCTGAGGGTTTGTTTTGGGAAAATCTGGCGAGGGTCCTTGATCTGGTCGCGATTGGCCTGGTAAAGCAATGGCCACAGCAGGCCTTCATTATAGACTTTTGGCTGTGCTGAGATAGTCCAGAGGTTTTCTCCGTCGCCAACAACATAGCTGGTTGCCGGTTTGACTTTTTGTTTTGGCTTAGGCTTGTGCTTTGGTTTGGGGGGCGGTGGGGATGTTTGTGCCTGCTGCGCGGCTTCTTCCTCTAGTGCTTTTGCAAATGCGACCTGATAGGCTTGTTCTTCCTCCAGAGCACGTTTCGCTTCATCCTTGGCAAGTTTAGCTTGCAGTTCCTCAGTGAGTACAACTGCACGGCGCGCATGTTTTAAAGCAAATTCGATTGAATCACGTGCATCGCTGTAATCTGTCTCTTGCATAGCCTTGCTTGCATCGGTCAGAGCGGTTCGGGCAGCCTGGTATTCAGTCGGGGCAAACTCTGACGCCTGCATGGCGTAGGCTTTGCCTACCATATACTCGGCAGCTTTAAACTCCTCCTTTGGGGGCTTGGCACAGGAGCTTAAAAGAATGATAGTTATGAGAAAAATAGCGCAGCGCAACATAAAATGATCAATCCATTTCTACGAGCATCGTTCAGGACTGTTTTTGCTGCGAGCGTGCTGCCAGGCGGATACCTAGCTCGCGCAACTGTTTTTCATCGACGTTTCCTGGTGCTTCAGACATCAAACAAGTTGCTTTCTGGGTTTTCGGAAAGGCTATAACGTCACGAATGGATCCGGCCCCGGTAAGAATCATCATTATCCGATCAAGTCCGAAGGCTATGCCGCCGTGAGGCGGAGCTCCAAATTCCAGGGCATCAAGCAAGAAACCGAATTTTTGTCGGGCCTCGTCTTCTCCAATCCCAAGCAGATCGAACATCTTACTCTGGACAGCCTGGTCGTGAATACGAATGCTGCCCCCGCCGATTTCCGAACCATTGAGGACCAGGTCGTAGGCCTTGGCTCGTGCTTTGCCGGGGTCAGTGTCGAGCAGGGGAATGTCTTCGTCGAGTGGGGCCGTGAATGGATGATGAACTGCCATGTGGCGGCATTGCTCGTCGTCCCATTCGAGCAGCGGGAAGTCAGTTATCCAAACAAATTTGTAGATGCCTGGATCAGCCAGACCCAATTTGTTGCCAAGGTGACCACGCAGGCGGCCGAGAGCTTCGTTAGCAATAGCAGGGGTGTCTGCGCCGAAGAGCAGCAGGTCGCCAGGTTCTGCATTGAGGGCGGCACCGATATCTGCCAGTTCCTGTTCGGTAAAGAACTTGGCAATCGGCGATTGCCAGCTGCCATCTTCCTGGATTTTGACCCAGGCCAGGCCCTTGGCTCCGTAGATGGCGACAAAATCAGTCAGGCCATCGAGCTCTTTGCGCGAGAAGGTCGCGCAGCCCTTGGCATTAATAGCCTTGACCAGACCACCTTTATCGGCGACACCGGCAAACACCTTGAAGCCGCAACCTTTGACGATATCGGTGATATTGACAAGCTCCATTTCGAAACGCAGATCGGGATTGTCGACTCCGTAGCGATCCAAAGCCTCGGCATAACTCAAGCGTGGTATTGGCAGACTGATGTCGACATCAATTGAAGATTTAAAAACCTTAGTCATCATGCCTTCCATGATCGATATGATGTCATCACGGTCAACAAACGAAAGCTCGCAATCGATCTGGGTAAATTCCGGCTGACGATCAGCGCGCAGGTCTTCATCGCGGAAACATCTGACAATCTGGAAATAACGATCAAATCCAGAAACCATGAGTAACTGTTTGAAGATCTGTGGAGATTGTGGTAATGCGTAGAAGTTGCCAAGGTTGACTCTGCTTGGCACCAGATAGTCGCGAGCGCCCTCCGGGGTACTTTTTGTCAGCATCGGTGTTTCGATTTCAAGAAAGCCGCTTTCTGTCAGGTAGTTACGCACTGTCTGGGCCACTTTGTGACGCATGATCAGGTTCTTCTGAATGCCCTCACGACGCAGGTCGAGGTAACGGTATTTGAGGCGCAGGTTCTCTGCGACTTCGGTGAACTCATCGAGCATGAAGGGTGGAGTCTTTGCCGGATTGAGGATACGCAACTCACTGATTTCAACTTCAACTTCACCGGTCGGCATCTTCGTATTGACAGTTCCTTCCGGGCGTGGTGAAACCGTACCAATGGCCGCTACGACAAATTCATTGCGGATTGCCTCTGCCTTGGTGTGAGCTTCGAGGTTGCGGTCAGGGTCGAGGGCGAGTTGACCTATGCCGGTTCGATCGCGAAGATCAATGAAAATCAGGCCGCCATGATCACGGCGGCGGTGGACCCAACCCATAATGCAGACCTGCTGACCAACATGTTCTTTGCGCAGTTCGCCGCACAAATGAGTCCTTTTCCAGTCTCCAAGTATATCGCTCAAGGGGATAGCTCCTTAAAATAATAAGTTGTGTTGCGCTCCAGCAGTCAAGACACCTTGACAAGGCAAGCGAGCATTATATCGGTGCCCTTGAAGAGCGTCAAGCGTCATTAGCCTTACTGTTGATTTCGTTAAGCAGGCGGGGTTCCAACTCATCCAGGGCCACTTCTTCTTGAAAACTTTTATCCATGTAACGCAGTTGAGCAACACCACGCGCCAGTTCGTCTTCACCAAGAATCAGAACTCGACGGGTCTTTAATTTGTCGGCACGTCGTAATTGGGCTTTAAGACTTTTACCGGTGTATTCCATCTCGGCCAGAACGCCCTGACGCTGCAGGCGTGTCAAAATGGCAAAGCCGGTTTTGGTTGCTGCTTCTCCCAGGGTCGCGATAAAGAGCTCCGGGCGCGGTGGAGCAATGCTCTGTTCACTAAGCATCAAGACCAGACGTTCCAGCCCGATAGCAAAGCCGATGCCAGCAAGATCGGGGCCGCCCAGATCACTGATCAATCCATTGTAGCGGCCGCCAGCGGCGACTGCGTTTTGTGCACCGAGACTGTTGGTGACCATCTCAAAGGTTGTTTTGGTGTAATAATCGAGACCCCGGACCATTCGTGGGTTCACCGTATAGTCGACAGTTAATTCTTCTAGGTGCTCCCTGACTTGGTTGAAATGTGTGTCGCAGCCAATACAGAGGTTGTCGAGCATGGCGGGAGCTGTAACGGTTGCTTCTTTGCAGCCGGGAACCTTACAGTCCAGAACGCGCAGAGGGTTACTGGTATAACGACGCCGACAGTCGTCACAGAGCGCTGACAGACGCTGTTCGAGAAACTTGATCAAAGCTTCGCGATAGGTTGGCCGACATTCTGGACAACCGAGTGAATTGATCTGCAGGGCAACGTCAGGGATATTCGTCGTCTCAAAATAGTGACTGAGCATGGCTAGAAGCTGAGCGTCGATTTTCGGATCATCAATGCCGATTACTTCTGCTCCGATTTGGTGGAATTGTCGGTAGCGTCCTTTTTGGGGACGTTCATGACGGAACATCGGACCGATATAATAAAGTTTTGAGACCGGATCCTGAGCGTAGAGCTTGTGCTGGATGAAGGCCCGCATAACAGGAGCTGTTCCCTCAGGCCGTAAGGTCATTGAAGTGCCACCTTTATCGTTGAATGTGTACATCTCCTTTTCAACAATATCGGTTGTTTCACCGATCGAACGGCAGAAGAGGTCTGTTTTCTCAACAACCGGGACACGAATCTCTCGATAGCCGAAGGCACCGAAAACCTGACGAGCCTGTTCTTCAAGATGCTGCCAGGTTTCAACGTCACCGGGTAGAATGTCGTTCATACCTTTAATACCAGTAATACTCACTGCGGAGGACTCCATTTGTTGGTGCTTTTATATTAATGTGTAGGGTCTTTTACTCGTTCTAGCCCGGTCCGTCAAGCTGGTAAAGATAAGGAAATTGCATTTTCTTGTAAGATAAGCGGTTCAGGCGGGTTGATTATTTATTGCGTATCTCCGATGCGCTTTTGGCAATGTTACGATCACTCTTGCCCAGGTACATCGCTTTGTCGGCCAGGTCTATCAACTCATTCTTGGTTGTTGCATGAATCGGGTAAGTGGCATGGCCGACTGTAGCTGTCAGACGGCAGGTGTTGCCCTGGCCAGTGGGGAAGTCGAAGTTTTCTATACCGGAGCGGATGCGTTCGGCAACGATCTTGGCCCCCCGGGTATCAGTTTCAACCAACAGAGCGGTAAATTCATCGCCGCCATAACGAAAGAGCATATCGGCATCACGAACACATTCACGTAGCAGTCCACCAACCAGATGGAGAACCTCGCTGCCGACAAGGTGCCCGTGCTCGTCGTTGATGTTTTTGAAAAGATCCAGGTCAATGAAAGCCAGGGAAAATTCCAAGCCATAACGCTCTGAGCGGTGGATCTCCTGTTCGATGGCGATATTCAGGTAACGATGATTGTATAGCCCAGTCAGATCATCTGTGTAAATCAGCTCGCGGGCTCCCTGGTACTGGCAGGCATTGCGGAAACCAAGAGCGACCTGTTCGGCAAGGAAAATCAGGTTTTGTTGGGGGAGAAATTCTGAAAGTTCAGAATCTCGTGGGTTGCAAAGTACCAGGGCACCATGCTCCTGGTTTTCAGTTTTCATTGGAAAGATCCATAGTGAAGTCAGATCAGAATACTGTTCGGCAATTTCTGGACAGTCTTCAGCCCGCAGAATGACTGTCTGGTCCATTTCCAGCGTTCGGTTAAGCAGCAACTGCGCCAATTGTTTGGCCTGGTCGTCATCAAAGCCATTTGTTTCAATATGGCTGATGCCATTGTGGTTTGCCAGAAAGGCCAGGCCGCGGCCATGATCTTGTTCGTTCAACTCTTGCTTTAGTTCACCCAACCCTTGTTTGAGTTCACTTAACAGTGCGTTCAAAGACTCCTGGAAAAGTGAGGCGACATCAAGCTGCCCGGAAAGATGTTGACCTTTTTTATATAGGCGTATCTGGCTCTGCAACAAACTGTTCTCTGCAATCAGGCGGCGTTGTTCCAGGCAAGTATTAATGGTATGGCGTAGCTGTTCAGGGTTACATGGTTTGAGAAGGTAGTCACGCGCCCCACTTTTTAAAGCCTGTACGGCCGATTCTACCGTAGCGTTGCTGGTGGCGAGGATAATATCTGGAGTCGGATCGAAAGAACGGGTGCGGCGGATTAGTTCCAGACCGCAGATTTCAGGCATGACCATATCAGCCAGGATGACATCGACTTGTTCGCGAGCCAAGTAGTCAAGAGCTTGTTTGCCGGAATCGACAGCCTCAATGCTGTACAGGTCGTCTTCTGAGAGAATCTCGGTAAAGAGACGTCTGAAGAATACCTCATCGTCGACAATCAGAATCTTTGGCTTTGGCATGGAGTTCCCCGGTTTAAGAGGTTTTTAAGCTACCAAACTCCTTGAAATGAGTCAAATTATAAAGCCCTATCTTGCCGTGCTTGTTGCCCCACCTGTTTGAGCTTGCCACATGCCATTACTGATGCGAAGAGCCAACATGCCGTTCTGATCAGTCCTGAAAAGCGGAATTTTATGCGTAGTACATGCTTCGATGGTCTGCTGGTGTGGGAAGCCGTAAGGATTGCCTCGTCCTGAGGAGACAAAGGCTGCCGTTGGTTGTATCCAGTCTAGATACCATTCAGGTTGAGAATGACGACTGCCATGATGTGGCAATTTTAAAAGCGATATTCGACCGGGTACACCCGCTGCACGTAACTGCTGCAAGCCTTTTCTGCCGAGGTCACCGGTCAGTAAGACACCCTCGTTTTCTTGTCCGGTAAAAATGGCAATTGAGCGTTCATTTATGTCTCGTGATTCTTGTGATGGTGTGAAGAGACTGAAGGTCTGGTGTGCACTGTTCTGAAGATTGGTCCAACCTTCTATAGTGTGATGCACAGCCACATTCTGTTGTAGCAGGCTTTCCCGCAATTCTGGTGCGAGGTTGGTAATGTTTCCGGCAAAGTAAAAGTCTTCTACCGGGAAGCGGCGCAGGATATAGGTTAGACCGGAACTGTGGTCAGGATGATTGTGTGTGAGGATAACTCCTTGCAGATGATCAATGCCCATGCGGCCGAGGGCAGGTGCAATCAGTTGCTCTCCGGGGTCGATGCTGGATCCGGGCAGACCGCCTCCGTCGATCAGGTAGTGAACATCATTGGCCAGCGAGACAAGGGTTGCGTCACCCTGACCGACGCTCAGGGCTGTGATCTGGAAGTCGGCAACCTGGGGCTGTATCAACCAGGCGGTCGTTGCAGTTGTCAGCATTATAGCCAGCCTGAAGAGCCAATGGCGTTTCTCTTTACCAAAAGGCAGCAATGTTAGCAAGACCCCGACAAGAAGTGCCAAACTGGAGGCAGTAAGGTAGAGAGGGATTACCGTCAGTCCTGGCCAGTGACTGATGCTGGAGACGCCGTTGATGGCAAGCATGACCAACTTGGCAGAGAACAACAGGCCCCAATCGGCTAACAGAGTGGAAAAAGGCAAGACCGCCATACTGACCAGGCCTACAGGAACAGCGCCCCAGGCAATCAAGGGGATGGCAAGCAGATTGGTTAACAGCCCTGCCGGGGCAAACTGATGAAAATGCCAGAGAGTGGCTGGTGCTGTTGCCAGAGTTGCGGCTGTCGTGGTCAGAATCAGGGTGAAGGGCCAGCTGATCAGTTTTGAAAGTCCGGCAAGTGGTCGCTGCCAGTGTGGTAACCAGGCCAGAATCCCTGCAACTCCAGCAAAAGAGAGTTGAAAGCCAGGTTGAAAAAGTGCCAGGGGGTTAAACAGCAACAGGCAGAAGGCTACGGTTGCCAAAAGTGCAAATGGCGAAGTACGACGCCCCCTTGCAAAGAGCATGGCAACGAGAGCGACCATCAAGAAAGCCCGGCGGGTGGCCCAGGCGTTACCGGTCAAAAGGAGGTACACCCCCAAAGGCAGGATCAAGAGTACCGGTAAAATGCGTTGTGGCGGACACCAGAGGATAAGGCGTTGGCTACGTGTATAGAGCCACTTGCCTATCTGGTAGAGTAATAGAGCCAGCAGGCCAAAATGTAGTCCGGAAATTGCGAAGAGATGAGCTACACCACTCTCGGACAGGATTTGCCGTTGTTCATCGCTGATGCCGCCACGTATGCCGAGCAATAACGACTGGAGAAGCCCCGCGGCGTTATCGGGAACGGCCCTCTCAATCTCTGCAGCGAGCGAGAGTCGCAAATTCTCCAGATACTTCTTCTGTTGTTCAGGATGATTTGCCAGAATTAACAGATCTTCGGCGTGAGTGATAAATGCAGTGACATAGATTCCTTGTGTCGCCAGGTAGAGTGGGTAGTCAAAATCTCCCGGGTTGCCAAAACGCGAGGGGCGGCGTAAACGTGAGCGCCAACGGACAATCTGTCCTGGCCGGGCCTGTAACTCACCTTCTTTGATGTAGAGCAGAACATCTCCAGAAACAGCTAACTTACCTCGTTTTTGAACCGTCTGACGCATTTCCACATGCAGGCGATAGCCTCCTGTGGTTCTTTTCTCGACGGCGAGGAGTTCACCCTCAAGAATCAGAGGTGTATTGTCGGTGAATCGACTGATATGGTTTGCAACGGAAGGTGGTTCAAGCTGCAAAGATGCATGCAGGAAGCCGGCAATCAGTAGGAGACAGAGAATCGGGAGCCAAGCCCATGGGGAATGATCTTCACGCGAACGGTAAAGGAGAACCCATAGCAAAAGGAGGAATCCGACAGCCAAACCATACCAGGTCACCTCCCCAAACCAGGTCGTTTCCAATGGTGCAATAAAACGCACCATAGCAATGCCGGTCGCATATGCGGCCAGCAGCACAAGAGCTATCAAGGCTTATCGCTTGACGCCGAATGCTGCCAGAATAGATGTGAGATTGTCGAGATCCCGGTTCCCTGGTTCGTTATTTTGTCCAGAACCAAGAGGAGAATCCAGACCGAGCAGAGTGCTCACCATGGTGGTGTCGATCTGCCTGGCTGTCAGGCTCAATCGGTCCACGCCACCACCGGGAGGGAGTTTCACCGTGATATTGTTGTCACCAGCAAAAAAATAAAGAGATTTGAATGTATAGTCGTCCAGGTAAGCCTTTGCTTCAAGGGTGATTTCCTGATGGTCACTGACAATAATGTTGATTGGTTTACCCATGACGCGCAACGACAAGTCATAAAATCCACTTTCAATCAGTGTTATTGGGAACTTGATTTTGGCCGACGTAGGACCACTACGCAACCATTTGCCGCCGCTTGGATGCCCAAGGTGGGGGATGACCACTACCTTGGCATCAGTTTGGGCAAGATCTTCGGCTTCGATGACCTGAGACGTTGGGGCCTTTGGGAACAGCTCAGCCAGCTGTAAAAGTTGCAACATGGTGGTTTTTACCACATCCCATGTCAGGGGAGCATCCGGTAGCCAGCCTTCAGCAGGAGTGATTGCTGCCAGGTTGGCAGCTGTTAGAGAGATATAGTCGATAGAGCCGTTTTGGGGGAGGGTGAGGATGATTTCCTGTTCCCCGGCCTGCAGATGAAAATTGCCAACAGCCACTTTGGTGAATTTTTGCTTGGCGTCTACTGTTGTTACTTCGCCGTCAATGGAAAACTGGTGGCCTGCCTGGCGCAGATGGGCTTGTAATTGATATTCCCCGGCGATTGGCAGGGTGAATCTCAAGTGAACTGCGGTTGGTTTTCTGGTGCCGTGCAGCCAGCCGCGGCCACTGAAATTGCCGAAGTTTCGAAAAGACATAAATGAGACATTATCTTCGCCTTGAGCATAAATATCTTCAGCTTCAAAACGGAAAGCTCGGTTGCCGGTCAGAATATTGATGTAGTCTGGGTCCTGTGGTTCATCGGGCAGGCCGTATGACCAGCCCAAAGTATCAACCAGAGTGATCATCCAGTTCCGTTGGGTCAGCTCAGCAGCGTATCCAGGTAGTGTTGAGAAGAGGAAAAGAGCAAGAGCCAGGAAAATGTGAATGATGTTTTTCATGGTACGATATCGTTGCATAATGAGTTGTCCCTCCAGGGTGAAATCAATATATGACATGACAGATTTATCAGACTACCATAGCATCTCTCACTTGGAAAGTCCGACCGTCTCCTTGGCACTTGCCTCTGGGCACTTACCGCAGTGGCAGCCAGGCCTCCTATGTGTTATAATCTTCCTGTTATTGGATGCGACTGTGTGGGGGTTTTATGGCTAAAGAAACAACTAAAGTTCTAATTGTCGAGGATGACCCGGATTTTGCCGAGAGTCTGATGATTGCTTTGAGTGTACGTGATTGTCATGTTGATATCGCACGTACCGGTGAAGAGGCGATCAGGAAATTCCGTAGTCTTTGTTATGATATAGCCTTTATGGACATAAAGCTGCCAGGAAAGAATGGTGTTGAAAGCCTTGCCGAGATTCGAGGCTTCTGTCCCGATGCGTATGTCGTCATGATGACAGGCTTTAGTGAGGCGACCCTGCTTGATAAAGCTCGCAAAGCTGGTGCTGTCGATATTCTGCGTAAACCATTTCGGCTTAAGGAGATGTTCGACTATATTGAGAATCTCCAGAATAATTGTTCTCCATCAGTCAAACATTGAATTTACTTTAAGTGCCTGCAAATTGTTTTTTCAGATACTTTGTCGTTCTGATTGACGGACTCCCCAACTTATATGCCTTTCCTCTCTTCTCTGAAACGCACCTTAACAGCAAACTCCCTTTCGGTTGCTTCTGTTCCTGTTTTGATCTTCGGTTTGATCAATATTGATTTTATTGCAAAACAGCAGCTTGAAGGAGTTCGTGACCTGAATATGTCGCAAGCCAGGACCGAGGGCTTGGTAAGACTAGGTTTTGTGCCAATGATGCGCTTTCCTGGAGACCTGTCTAACGCCGAGGTGTTTGCATGTCTAAATTGATCCGTGTCCTGATTGTTGATGATTCTGCTGTTGTTTGTCAGGCGCTCACGGAAATACTTTCTGCCGATCCAGCTATTGAGGTGATGGCAACAGCACCCGACCCACTGATTGCCGCCACCGACCTTCGGTAGATGTGTTGTTTCGCTCCACTTCACGTTATGCCGGAATGAATGCCACCGGTGTCATCATGACCGGTATGGGTGATGACGGTGCCCGTGGCATGTTGGAGATGAAAAATGCCGGTGGCATCAATCTGGCTCAGGATGAAGAGAGTTGCTTTGTATTTGGTATGCCTCAGGAAGCTATCAAACGAGGTGCCGTCGCTAAAGTATTGCCTTTAGAGAGCCTGGCCGATGAAACAATGCGGGTATACCGTTTGCAAAAATGATTCGTCAACTTATACAGGATCATAGATGATGAAAAAAATGACTGATGAAGAATTGATTGAGGAAATCCGCCAGCGTTTTGAATTTAATCATAATGCTCTTAACGATATGCGGGCCATGACGCGTAAACTCGAATCAATGAATGAGAAACTTAAAGATTCCGAAGCGTTGAAAAGCCAGTTTCTATCCAACGTTCGTAACGAAATTATCAATCCTCTCTCAGCGATCATGGGCTTGTCCGGACAGTTTTTCGACCGTCCATGCGATCCGGAATCCTGCAAGAAAACAATTCGCATGATTTATTCTGAGGCTTTTAATCTTGATTATCAGTTACAGAATGTTTTTATGGCTGCTGAACTTGAAGCTGGCGAAACAGAGCCTGCTTATGCCATGGTTGAAATTGGCAATGTCCTGGACAGCAGTATCGACAAACTGGTCGAAAATAGTGAAAGCCCTTTCCAACCCAGAAGATAAGTTGATTGCCAAACTTTTTGGTGGAGCGTCCATGTGGGAAAAAACAGAGGGCTTGTTGGCAATTGGGTAACGCAATATTGACTTTGCGATTGAAACACTGGAAGGTCACAAAATTCCGATTGTCAGTAGTGACCTTGGTGGGCATCAGGGTCGTAAGGTGATTTTCAACAGTGGTGATGGCACTGTTCTTATGCGCCGGCAGAGATCTCTAAGGCTGGCATTGCCTGGATAGTAGTCTGAAGTCTGCCCGGTGCCTGGCAACCTGATTTTGTTTATACCGGAACCTGTTATGCCGCATCCGCATAGCTATGGTTCCGGCTTCTTGTTTTTGATATTTTTTTTTGTGTTGATCCGTGGTTTTGTGATGGCAAGTGACTTTGTAGTGGCAGATTGAATGCACGGTTTTTTGCTTCTCGGGGTTGATACTTCTCTTTTGATGACGACCTCGTTGTCGCCGTTTCTTCAGGAAAGAGTTGGCAGGTTGCAGCATACATAAAAGCAAACAACATAATGATCTCAAACATGTTTTCCTCCTGGCTAATTGTGTTAAGAGAGTAAACAATCGCTATGTGTCAAAATATGTCACACCGCAAGGTTGGAGTGTGCTGCTTTTTATGTGTAAAAATGACTTAATTTAAGCAGGTTTGTGCGTTGACGGAGGGTGTGAAATCGTATACAGTATACAGGTTTAAGGCCGATTGTCAGAGATGATTTGTAAGAATGCGCAGACTATAAACGGTGGCAAAATTATTTTGTTCGTCAACAACTTAGATGGAGGAGAGAGATGATTGAAGCTTATTTGATGCACGAAAAAGAACGTAATGCCCAGGGGATACCGGCTCTGCCGCTTACTCCTGAGCAGACCACAGGCCTTTGTGAATTGCTGCAAAGCCCCCCGGCTGGTAAAGAAGAGTTTCTGATGAACCTTCTCACCGAGCGTGTTTCGCCTGGCGTTGACCCTGCCGCTGAAGTTAAGGCAGGTTTTTTGGCTGAGATTCTTACCGGAGCCAAAAGCTCGCCGTTGATTGATAAGAAGAAAGCGGTTCAGATCCTCGGTAGCATGATCGGTGGTTATAATGTTCAGCCACTGATTGCTGCTCTGTCCGATGCAGAACTAGCCGACGAAGCTGCTATTGCTCTCTCCGGTATGACTTATGTCTACGATGCTGCCGCTCAGGTTATCGAACTCTCCAAAAGCAACGCTGCAGCCAAAAAAGTTGTCGAGTCCTGGGCCAATGCCGAGTGGTTCACCAGCAAGGCCGGTGTTGCTGAAACCATCACTGTTAAGGTGTTTAAGGTTGAGGGCGAAATCAACACTGATGATTTTTCACCCGCTGGCGATGCCTGGAGTCGTCCTGATATTCCTCTGCACGCTCTGGCTATGGGCAAAACCCGCTTTCCCGGCGGCATCGAAGAAATCGCCAAGTGGCGTGCCGAAGGTCATCAGGTTGCTTTTGTAGGTGATGTGGTTGGTACCGGTTCTTCCCGTAAGTCGGCTTGTAACAGCGTGCTCTGGTGCATCGGTGATGATATCCCGGCAGTACCCAATAAGCGCCGTGGTGGTGTGATCATCGGTGGCGTTATCGCGCCGATCTTCTTCAATACCGCTCAGGATTCAGGCACCTTGCCACTGCGTATGGATGTATCGAAGCTCGGTATGGGTGATGTTATCACCATCAATACTGTCAAAGGTGAAGTCACCAACGAAGCTGGTGAGGTTGTTTCCACCTTCGAAATCAAGCCGGATACAGTCTCTGATGAGTTTCGTGCCGGTGGCCGGATTCCATTGATTATCGGTTGCGCTGTGACCACTGAGGCTCGTGCAGCCTTAGGGCTGGATGAAACTGATGTCTTTGCCAAAGCGGTAAACCCTGAGCCCAAAGCTGATCAGGGTTACACCCAGGCACAGAAAATGGTTGGCCGTGCTTGTGGTGTCGATGGCGTATTGCCAGGTTATGCTTGCGCACCGAAGATGACTACGGTCGGTTCCCAGGATACCACTGGGCCGATGACCGCTGATGAAATCAAGGAACTGGCTTGTCTCAGGTTCAAGTCACCCATGTTCATGCAGTCTTTCTGTCACACTGCGGCTTATCCAAAACCAGCCGACGTTAAGATGCATGCTAACCTGCCTAAATTCATCTCTGATCGTGCCGGTGTGCCGTTGCGCCCCGGCGATGGTGTTATTCACAGCTGGCTGAACCGTCTACTGGTTCCCGATACTGTCGGTACCGGTGGTGATTCTCATACTCGTTTCCCAATCGGTATCAGCTTTCCAGCTGGCTCTGGCCTGATCGCTTTTGCCGGTGCTCTCGGCTTTATGCCGCTCGATATGCCTGAGTCGGTACTGGTTCGCTTCAAGGGTGAGCTCAACGAAGGAATCACCTTACGTGATGCCGTCAACGCCATCCCTTACTGGGCAATCAAGCAGGGCCACCTGACCGTACCGAAAAAGAACAAGGTCAACATTTTCAACGGGCGGATTCTGGAGATGGAAGGTCTGCCGAACCTCTCGGTTGAGCAGGCTTTTGAGCTGACCGATGCCGCTGCCGAGCGTTCCGCTGCGGCTGGTTGTATCCAGCTTTCCGAAGAGAGCGTTTGCACCTACCTGCGTTCCAATGTCGCTCTGATGAAAAAGATGATTGAAGAGGGTTATCAGGATGCAGAGACTCTGCAGGGCCGGATCGATGCTGTCAACGAATGGTTGAAGGATCCAAAACTGCTCCGTGCTGATGCCAACGCCGAATACGCCGCAGTGATTGAAATCGATCTGGCAGAAATTACTGAGCCGATTCTGGCCTGTCCGAACGATCCTGATGATGTCAAGCTGCTCTCCGATATCCAGGGCACCCCGATTCAGGATATTTTCCTCGGCTCCTGTATGACTAACATCGGTCACTTCCGGGCTGCTGCCGAGATTTGGCGTGACCAGAAGTTCAATCCGAATGTGCGTACCTGGGTTTGCCCGCCGACCCGTATGGATCAGGCCAAGCTCAAGGAAGAAGCGGTTTTCTCGGTGTTTAGTGCCATGGGCGCTCGCCTTGAAATTGCCGGTTGCTCACTCTGCATGGGTAATCAGGCTCGCGTGCCAGACGGCGTCAACATGTTCTCTACTTCGACTCGTAACTTCGATGATCGTATCGGTAACGGTGCCCAGGTTTATCTCGGCTCCGCAGAACTTGGTGCTGTGACCTCGACCATGGGTAAACTGCCTACTCCGGCTGAGTATTTAGCCATCTACAAGGAGAAGGTCTCACCAAACAAAGATGCCATTTACCAGTACCTGCAGTTTGATGAGATGGAAGAATATAAGTAAAAGCGGCTAAATAGATAAAAGATCAACGGTAAAAGGTCGCCCTGCAAAGGGCGGCCTTTTTGCGTAATTCCCCTTGCGCGAATGGTCAGATACAGATAGATTAATTAATAAGAATAAACTCCTGTAAATTCCGTAATCTGAAGTTCTCATGATTAACCTGTCGCAAGGATTCTCAGATGTCAGAAGAAAATATCCTTTTTCAACCTGTTAAGAAATATTGCCGTCGAGACGTAGCTACCTGTGACCCCGAAGACAGTGTCCTGAAGGTTGCCGGTGTTATGCGAGATTTGCAAATTTCCAGCATGGTTGTCTGTGAAGAAAACAATCCGATCGGTATTATGACGGACCGTGATTTGCGCAACAAGGTCGTTGCTCAGGGTATTGACCCTGCTACGATAGTTGCCCGTGACATCATGCATGCTCCATTGATAACTGTTAGTGAGGATGATTTTATCTTTGAGGCACTTTACCGAATTTCTAAAAATGGAATTCATCGGGTCTGTGTTATCGATCAGGATGATCGCCTGGCGGGGATTCTTACTGCCACCGATATAATGCGTCTGCAAACAAGATCTCCACAAAAACTGGTACGGGATATCGACCAGGCCAAAACCCTGGAGGAGTTGGCGTCGTATCATAACCAGATTCAGGATCTGGTCATTCACCTGGTCGAAGCTGGAGTGCCTCCACGTGAACTGGTGAGAATGATAGCGTTGCTCAATGATCAACTGTTGCTGCGTTTGATCGATCTCCTACGTGCCAGACAATTCAGCGGCCTCACGAAAAAGTTTGCTTTTGTTGTCATGGGTAGTGAGGGGCGGCGTGAACAGACTCTGACCACTGACCAGGACAACGCTATCATTTATTCCGATGATCTTAAGGATGAAGAAATAGCCGAGGTCAAGGCTTTCTCGGAGCAATTGATTGACTCGCTCATTGCGATCGGGGTCCCTCCTTGTCCTGGTGGCATCATGTCCAAAAACGAGTTCTGGCGTCGCAGTTTTACACAATGGGGTGAAACTCTGGATTATTGGCTGACCAGTTCTTTGCCAGAAAATATTCTCAATGGCAGTATGCTTTTTGACCTGCGCACAGTCTACGGTGATGTCAATCTTGAGCGAGGGCTCAAGGAGCGTATGGTACAACATTTCAGTCACGATAAGATGTTTCTGACGCATTCTGCAGCTAATGTCCTTCGCTTCAGGCCACCTCTTGGCCTCTTCGGCGGTATCAAGGTGGAACACGATGAAGAGCATCGCGGTCAGCTGGATATAAAAAAAGCTGGGATCTTTGCAATCACAGAAGGGATAAAAATTCTGGCTATGGAGTCAGGAATTATGGTTAGCGGGACCCGTGATCGGGGCCTGGCTCTGTTTGATAAAGGTGTTATCAATAAAAAACTGGCTGAAAATCTTGACGATACTTACGATTTTCTGGTTTCTTTACGTATGCGCTGCCAGATTGATGCTATCAAAGCCGGTATGGAGCCTGGTAACTACATTACCATGTCCCGGCTCAATACCATGGAAAAGGGCCGCTTGAAGCTTGCATTTGAGCAAATCAATGAATTTCAGGAGTTTATTAGAGTTCATTTTCGTGTTCATCTTCTTCGCTAATGAACCTTCTCCTGGCAAAGCTCAAAACCTTTGTTGCTCTGATCCTTTTTGTTGTGCTGGCTTTTTCACCTGGGTGCCGCAATCCAATTGATACATCTGCCCTCAACTCCCTCGCAAAAACTAATGTTGATATGGTTGCCGATACTAGCCTGCGCGAGTTAGATCGTCTCCTGAAGGATTTGCTGGTCAAGCTCTACAAGCGTAACCCTGGTGAACTTGACAAGATGAGCGGCATGTCGGTTGGCCAGCGTCAGGATCAGGTTTTTGATACTCCTGGTCGCCTTATCTTCAGGGAACTCTACAACCAGCAAGGGACAGCTGCTTTGAATCTGGCTTTCGACCCTGAATTCCCAGGAGACCGTGTTTTTGCTCTGATGACGGGGTTAATCGGGATGATTCGCAGCGCTTACAACTGGCAGAGTGAACAGTTCATATTTGACTCTCTCGATGAACAGAAATTGTTCAATTCTGCTCGAAATATAGAAGTTCTGGTCCAACGTCTGAGTAATACAAGAGATGCTTCGGGAGTGTTGGTCCTACTTTCCAACAGCCAGCATGGCGAAAAAGAAAATCTGAGCTATGAGCGTCTTTTTGGCAAGATGATAGCTATCCAGGATATGATGGCTTTTACCGTTGCTGGCAAGTGGGATAGGGGGGTCAATTCTGTGGTGAAGGCAGCAGTGTTTTTCCCAATGGGGTTGTAGAGTACGCATGGTTTTATCATGCGCACGCTGGGTACCATGTTGAGTAGGGGCGAAGCAAGGTTCATCTGCTTCGCCCGTTTCTTTGGTGCTGAAACTGAACGTTGTGATGATAGGAGCGAGGGCAAAGCAGGTGAAGCGTTTGCTTTGCCCCTACAGGGCAGGGTTACACAGTTGGACAAAAAATGAGTATCTAAGGAATAAATTCATAAGCACCTATATCATCAGCCGCACCTTGTGGGCGGATCGTGCCATCTATATCTTCAGGTGGCGCATAGCTTGCTGAGGCATTGTCTAACGCTGGTGAAGGTGCCTGGATGTGATAGTTACCGTTGCCGACAAACCAGGGGTCATCTCCCGAGGTAAAGCCACTGACGACCGGAACGACATTGCCATCGAAAAATGGCGGGTTGGTGAAGTTGCCGACAGCTCCACTCTGGATTACTGAATCGCTGATCAGCATTGAACCGCCATTGAAGTAAGTAATGTGACCGGTGGTTGCGGCCAGATTGCCCCAGAGGATGCTGTTGCGGATAGTGACCGTTGCGAGCTGGTTGTACATCATGCCGCCGTTACTGACTGTAGACTGATTGTTGGCTATGGTTGAATTGACGACGTCGAAGGTGCCGCCATTGATGAAAGCCATGCCACCCTGTGAAGCTTGATTGTCAGCCATAATACAGTTTTCAAAAGTCACATTGCTCCCCGCACTGGGGTGTCTGATCGCTCCGCCATATTCAGTGGCCGTATTGCCAGTAAGCTGGCTGCGGATGAAATGCATGCTTGTGTCACTGTTGAGGACACCGCCGCCGCCGCCTCCGGAGATGTTATCACGTATGATAGTGTCACTGACGGTGAGATCAGTAACCTGGGCTGCGTAAAGTCCGCCGCCGGAATAACCAGTACTGGTCGTGTTACCACTTATGATTGAGTCACTGACAGTGAGGGTCCCGACCTGGAATGCGTGCAGTCCGCCACCACCATCGGCGATGGAGTCGCCTGTAATTGCATTGTCTCTTATAATCGTGTTGCTGATCGTGTGTCCTGTGCCTCTGCTGATACGGACACCGCCGCCTCTATCAGAGCTGTTATTGTAGATCTCTGAATTGGTCAGAGTCAGGGTCGCATAGGTGCCATCCTGGATTGCAGATATGCCGTTGCCATTGCTTACGTCGTGTATCTGACAATTGTTGATAGTCGCTTGTGTGCCATTGATAGCGATACCGATGGTGCCACCCGTCACCTGGAATCCATCCAGCAGGTTGCCGCTGCTATAGCGGTTGAAGGTAACAGTGCTACTGCTGATGTTGCCGTTGATGATGGTTGTGTTCGGCCCGCAGACTGAGCGTAAAGGAGTATTACTGTCATCGCTGCCACTAACCAGAAGGTTTTCGTTGTAGGTACCCTGGTAAACCAGAACAGTGTGAGCGCCATTGACTGCATCTATGGCGGACTGAATTGTCGAGTACCAGCCGCTACCGCCAGCAGGCCGTACCTTAAGTGCATCGACAACTGTCACGCTGTGATCAGTGGTTGCCACACCAACAGCTGTATCTATGCCATCGCTTGCATAGAAACGATAATTAAGCAGATTGTCGCCAGCCAGCGCGAGGGGTATGCTGATTGTGTAAAGTTTACCATCGGTGCAGTTAGTGTCTGCCGGGTCAATTTCGGTCAAGTCGTAGCGTTCATAAACGAGATTGTCATTTTCATCGATCCATAGCTGAATATCACTTGCGGTGGGTGGACATTGTCCTTCCATGTCTGCGTATCTGACGGTGAAGTCAAAGTTGGCACCATTCGCACCTGCTTGTGGTTTGGCACCATCAGAAGTACACACATCTGTAACAAAGTCCAGGACTGGAGGACTGTTGGCCCCTGGTTGAACGGTCAGTAGGCTGTCCGTAATTGGTGAACCGGTTGCGTCATCTTGTGCATCTGCTGCGTAAAAACGATATTTAAGCTCACCGTTACCTGCGTAAGCAAGGGGCAGGGCACGGCTATAGAGTTTACCGTTAGTGTAATCGCTGTCGCCAGCGTCCACCTCAGTAAGAGTATATTGCTCGGTTGCTTCGTAGCTGCCGTTATCATTTTCATCAACCCATATCTGAATAGATGTGGGTACCTCGTTGTCTATATCGGTATAACTGACGCGGAAAGTGAAAGTGCTGCCATTGCCGCCATTACCAGGGTTAACACCATCGGTAAGGTAAAAGTCTTCAGTGGTCCAGTCCAGCGTTGGTGGATTGTTGAGGATGGTTACGAGACTGTCGGTCGTTGGTGTGCCACTGGCTTCAAAAACGCTATCCAGGGCGTAAAAGCGATAATTGAGCTGATTATCGCCAGCTTTGCCAAGAGTGAGAGTGCGGGTATAGATTTTACCGCTGATAAAGTTGGTATCAGTGTTTTCAGTTTCGGTCATGACGAATTTTTCGCCGAGTTCGTAGCTGCCACTGTCATTCTGGTCAACCCAGACCTCGATGGGGTTGGGACTGTCGTTGTTGCTGTCGCTGTAAGAGACTCTGAAGGTAAAGCTGCTCAAGCCTGTTGCACTGTCAGGCACGACGCCTTTGTTAATCAGGCCGGTGGTGCCAGCCCAATTCAGTACTGGTGCCTGGGCAACATCCTGGAAGGGCTCGCGGTCAGCAGTTCTTATGCCCCATGCGTGGCAATGGACACAAAGATTTGACGAACTTCCACCAATCCAGGCAGTTCCGTCGCTGGCTGGCAGAGGTATATCTTCAGGGTCAGGCGGGGTCTGACTGTTAAGATCAATCAGGGTGACACCTTCGGTCTTGTACCACATCTGCAGACCGGGTTCGCGGCCGATCAGCTTGCCGTCACGGACCATGGCGAGCTGGGTCGAACCGTGGACATTATGACAGTTAACACAGGTTATGGCACTGGTATTTGCGCCTGACCAATCTGATGGGTAACGCACCTGTATTTGACCAAGGTGGTAGGTATGCCGATTGATCCCACCTGTAACCAGGTTGGTATTCATGTTTGCGGAATCTATTAAAGGGCCTGAGTCATGACAGCCCACCTGGAAACAGGTTCTGGAATTGTTCACGTTGTTGCTTATACCGAAGGGGCGGGGAATTAACATCGGTTCCTGGCCGTCGATCAATTTCAGACGATAGCCTTGCCGGTAAACACTCGGCGGAGTGGACGATGAGTCGCCATCATCGTAAGTGCGTGCAATACCGTCAATATGAGACGTGGCAAAATCGTGACAACTGTTGCACTCTACCGGTCTGCCTGCAAGCGTTTCTACGCCACCTTTAGAGGCGTAATTCTCGCCAGCCGCCAAGCCATGACCTGTCTTGTAATAACCCCAGCCCTGACCGTAAATATAGTTGCCAGTTTCATCGCCAATGACATTAGGTGCGCTGACGCCGCTGATTAACGCCGGTGCTTCGTCATGGCAGGTTGCACACCATTTTTCCTTGCCAGCCAGCAGAGTCGCGCCATTGTAGATGCCGGTACTCCAGTTGGGCTTGGCACCCAGAGCAATATCATCGACTCCGTCGTAGCTGCCTCCGGGACTATGGCAGGTATCACAGACATCAGTTTCATCAAGTGTGTAGACACCGTTGCCATCATCATCGCTGCCACTTTTGAAGTAGGGGAAATTACTGGTGTCATGACAGGCATCACAGTCGACGAACGGGCCTTTCAGGTCATCGGCGTCATTTTCCGTGTGAGTTGAGTGGCTGTGAGAGGTGCCTCGACCTTCACTGAACTGTCCTGGTGCATATTCATAACCAGCATTGTGACCATGGCAGGCGATACAACCGCTTCCCGATGCGCCGCTATGATCGACAAAGGTTGCTCCGGGATGGTTATGGCAGTCTGTACAGACGGAGGCTGCGGTGTGATAGTTACCAGCACCAGAACCGATATCTTTGGCATCGCCATGGCACTTCTCGCAATAGCCATTTGCGGTACCATCAACTCGGTCATTCCAGAAGGTGTACTTCAGGTTTTTGTCAAGCACTGAGGGCGAAGAATAATCAAGTCCGGTAACGGTGTTATACGTAATGGTTGTGGCCGATTTTCTGAGCACGAAATAGTTCGGGAAATCGGCGTCGAAGCAGTGACCGCTATGGCAGACCAGGCAACCTGGTTGCTCACCAACACTGTCGCCGTGTTTTACATATTTATGGCAACTCTGGCAGAGCGAGGCTTTGTCAGTCTGGCTTGAACCGTCAGCACGCAGTATGCGTCCATCGGACTTATTCAGGCCATCTATGTTGGCAACCCCATCAGGAGTAGAAGAGTCTGAATCGACAAAGTGGACGCCATGACAACTGGTACAGGAAATGCCTCCAGAGACGAGCTGGATTTCGGCGTTTCCCTTGTTATTTATTGTTGCCAGGTACTTGTCAGGTTGTGCCGCAACCACACTGTTGTAATTGGCAACAATAGGATGAGTCAGCCAGCCATGGTTATTAGACTGATCCCACGGAGCATGGCAGGTGCGGCACATGAGATCGGCTGAGCCAGCGCCTTGTATGAGCAGCTTGGGGTTGGTCTCAACTGGTGCATGCGGGTTATGACAGCGACTGCAGGTGATTTTACCTGTTGAGACGCCATAACGTGAATAGTATTCAGGATGGTCTATCTTTGATGGTGCTGTAGCACCGGCAGCAGCTAGCGTGTCAGATGGGGCGGACCATGTATGTGAAGTCTGGTAGGCAGAAGAAACACCTGTGCCGTGGCCAAAGGCGTTGCTTGCGTCTCCAGAGGTGAAACGGCCGTCAGTGTGACCATCAAGCTCTGGTGGCGCACCGTCGTTGAGTGTGATATCGCCCGCCAGAGGAGTATGGCATTTGAGGCAGACGTTGGCACCACCGAGTTCATCGATCGTCCGTCCGGAGAGGTGGCATTCTTTACAGTCAAAAAAATGTACACCTGGTCCAGCGGATGTCACGGGAGTGACGTAGAGTGAACAGACGATAATAAATGCAAAGAATAGACAATAGATAGAACGCATATGTTTCCCATAAGAACCTTTATTGGCTTCAATCTAAAGAGCTTATGTAGTTTTGTCAATTAACATTGATTAACCACGCTATATAGAGCCTGTCCCAATCTAAGCAAAGGCCCATTCTATATGGGCTGACAGCATAAATATTCCAGCAAAGGAGGCATTTTTGTCTCCCTTGCCGGAAAGAGATGCCTTATAATCTTGTTACCCTACAAAGTTACGAGGCATCTATGACTATTATCGCATTCCAGCCAGAATTCCGTCCAGAACTTCCTATCGTTTTTGGTGCAAAAGATTACCGTGAATTTCGATCAACCATCGAAGAGATTGCCTCCCTTAGTCCACGATCTCATCCAAGCTGTTTCTGACCCGGTCGGAGCACAGGAACTGCTCTACCGCGAGACAGTTCTACGCTTTGATGAGATCTTTGCGGATACAACCTGCGTCAAAGCGAACATTCATTATCCCGTCGATTGGATCATGCAGCGCGATGCCGTTTGCACCCTCATCAAAGCCATCGAACTTATCCGCCGTCATGGGCTGAAATACCGCATAAGTTCTCCCAAGAAGTTTCTGCGCAACATGAACAAACTCTGCATGGAGATGACCCATGTTCGCAAGAAACAAGGGGCAAAAAAGATGCGCAAGAAAATCCTTCGATGCATGAAAAAGCTGACGAGTATCGCTGAGAACCACGCAAACAATTACTGTCGCGAACTTG
>Ga0256834_1000049_pt1 | contig 77852 bp, 119 predicted proteins | sample 4281140metaG_FD_190536 | JGI IMG/M metagenome (GOLD analysis project Ga0256834, IMG submission 190536) | Hydrothermal vent microbial communities from East Pacific Rise, Pacific Ocean - 4281-140 | ecosystem: Environmental > Aquatic > Marine > Hydrothermal vents | place: Pacific Ocean: East...
AAGAGATTATTAATAAAATCAGAGAACTTTTAGAAGAGTTAGAAGGATTGGATAGTGATAAGATTACTAGTATATTAGGAAGAGTTGCTAATTTGTTATTGGAGACTAAATTAGAGTTATTATTAATAAACAAAGTTGTAGAAAGGTTGAATATTAATTATGATACTATATACATGGTGAATGGTAAAGAATATGACAGTATAGTTATAGATAAGGAAGGTTTTATTTATTTAGTAGAGTTCTTAAGTAAAGAGAACAGTATTTATAATTATGAATATAAGTTAAAGAATAAAATAAAAAGAATAAGTAATAGAGGTAAGGTAGAATGGTTGTTTAACGATGGAACTATGAAAAGATTTGTTATATATTTGAAAGATGTTATAGAAAGGGTGAAATATATATTGGTAATACACAGTGGAGAGATTATAGAAGATATCAAAGTATACAACCTATCAAAGTTAAGAATAATAATATCATGAAGTTATTATCTTCATAACTTTATAAAGATTATGAACTATAAGTAATATGATGAGTAGAGAAGGATTAGTTAAAGAATTTGTAGATATTTTGGAGAGAGATAAGGAAGAAGTAAAAAGAAATATTGATGGGTTGTACGAGCTTGTTAAAATAAACATAGAAGAGTTCTTGAAAGATTTTAATGAAGTTAATTACAATAGCATATATAGTAAAGATATATTTATAGCTATAGCCAAATACTTAGGGATAGTTGAAGACTATTTGAGTGTTCATAGTGAATTAAAGGAAGAACTGGAAAAGTATAAGTTGGTGAGATATATACCTGAATCTCTAGAAGATAAAGTAGTAAAAAGGATAGAGATCTTTAGAGGAGAGAGTGTAGAGAGGCGTGATTTAGGTATGAAAGTTATAATCAAATATAATAAGGTTCTAATAATATACAGAGTTGAAAGTAAGTTAGGTGTATTCTATGAGATAGTAGATGGAGTTAAAGATGAGATAGTATATGTAGTGAATATTAATACTCTAGCGATTAGAGAGAGAAATAGGTAATAGATATGTTATTAATATAACAAAACTATAACTTATTAAATATCAAAGGATATTATATATAATGTATTCACTTAAGAAATTACATAAATGTGCTTACGCAGTTTATGAGTTGAGAGATTACCTATGTAGTTTAGAAAGTTTATTAACAGAAAGTAAACAACCTTTAAAAGCTGAAGAGAGTTATATAGCTGCTAATAAGATAAGAGAACTTATAGAAGAGACTAAAAATGCATGTGAACTAGATATACCTAATTACAAAAAAATAGTAGAGGCTGTAAAAATTTTTGAGAAAGTAGGTAATCTACCTTCGCTAAGAGATGTAGAGAAGAAGATAAAATTAGCTATGATGTCAAATACTATAGAATAAACTACTAGTAGATGTTCCTGTAACTTTTTTAACTAATTTTGTTAATATGTTTAGTTCTTTTAATACTATGTATAAAGCTTCAAAAGCTATCGTCAAAGTATCTATAAACTCCTCTAACAAATCTAGTACCATAAATATAATTACTACTTAAACTATATTTAAATTATAGGAAACTTACCTTTAGAAGTCAGCTTAAAAAATTCTTAAAAATAAATAATCCTATGAAAAGGATTGATAAATACAACGATAGACTGCACAAACTAAAAATACTACTTACTGCTTTATATAATGCTGGTTATACTAAAATCAGAAGAAATTTATTTATAAAATTAGTATTTCTAATAGATCATTATTTGGATAGAAAATTATCTGCAGAGCCAAGAGTATTTGGTTATAACTTCTATGTTTATAGACACGGAGTTTTTACAGCTAAAGTATTGGCTGACTTAGAAAACATTGGTATATCTTATGAAAAAGATAACAGCAGGTGTTATATAATAATAAAACAACCCTTTGTAAAAAAAGAAGAGTTATCAGAGAAAGATAAAGAATTATATAATAAATTTAAAGAAATGATTGAACTATATGTAAAACCTTATGAAAATAGCCCAGAAGAATTAACAAATTACATTCTTGAAAATCTATTAGAAATACATCCAGGGCAAAAGGTGTTTTATTATTATGCCAATGTACAGAAGCTTATTAAGAAGAAAAGAGTCTAATTATATTAATGAAAGATGAAATACCTCTAAAGTTCATAGCATTAGTTATTACTCTTATAACTGCTATAGCTTTAGGTATTTATACAGTGTGTATGGGTTATAAGTATGAGAGTATAGGAGATACTCACTTATATCATATGTTAAGTGCTAGAGCTGTACATTTTAGTCCTAATTATCCATTCTATGGTTCCTGTGAAAGTAATGCTGTGTTGTTAGGTGTATATTATAGTTTAATGACAGGTAAACCTTTCTATTTAGTAGTATATCCTACGGAGAAGCATGTGGCAGTAATAATAGATGGAACTATGTATACTACTGCTATGATTAACAATCCTATACATATATATTATATTTGTAATATTAATAAGGAATTTAGAAATGGTCTTATTTCCAGCAATAATAGGACTTTTATAACTACTTATAGAGAAGCTCTATCTAGTGAGAAACCTTTAGTGAAATGTGCACCCTCTCTAACAATACCTTATAGTAATATAAATGTAAAAATATATGGAGGTGTTCTGTTTATGTCTATAGATCAATTAAAAGAAATGTATAATAGATATGGTACAGATTTTATAAAAAATATATTAATGGGTTAAAAAACAAATGATAAATACTTATCTATAGTATATAAGCTAGCTATAATTACTGGAGCTACTAAGAATATACCTGCTAGAGTAAATAAGCTAACAGTAGTTGCTAGTTTGTATAATACTAATATATATATTAATACAACACCTACTATAAAAGCCTTCATTACATTATTAACTTCTACAGTAGGGTGCTCTTCTCCTGTGATTGTTCTAAAAGCAGACTCTAACATTGAAGCACCTACATATAACAGTGCCCATAATATGAAGCTAAACTCTATAGCCATCAAAACTCCTTGTCTAGTGATGATACTAAATGGTGAGTGAGTTATAATCACTGAATATATTACCATCAATAATATAGTAACTAATTGTGCTAAGAAACCTACTGCAGCTCCTTTCTTAATAGGTTGTATAATTTCTTCTATATCTACTTTCATGGTCACCATTTTATGATAACATGTACTGTGTTATTTTAGTACCTATCGTACCACACCCCTTTATTAGAAACTCCCCTTCTTGATATTTAGTAAGGTCTATACCGCTACCAAAATAGATCTTTACTGTAGCTATGTCTCCTGGATTGAGATCAGTCTTCTGTTCTTGTATAGCACATTCGTCTGGTGATAAGCTAGTTACGTCTTTCTTAACAGGACAGTAATAAGTTTGTCCTCCTATTACAGCTTGAAATACTAAAGGAGAAGCCTCACTTGATAGTATTATCTTAGCCATTCCAGTATTCTCTATACCAATAGACAATGTTTTACCTGTATAATCTGCCTTAGCATTTAATATTTCTAATTCATAATTCATACAGCTAACATGCTTCTTTACATACTCCTTACCCCAACCAATAATCATTGCTCCAATGCTTACTGTCAATGCTATCAACAATATACCTGCTATTAGAGGAGATACAGCTTTTTTCATCCCCATAATATTTAAACCTCTTAGCTATCTTAAAAAGATTATTACAAAATCTTGAATTTGTTGTAATAACAGTAATAATATAGAAGTTAAAAAAGTTATATGAGATAACGCTCAGATTTCAACAATTTATTTATGTACTTCTCAACACTTATTTTGTAATTTTGCTCTCTTAAACGACTACTCAAATCATAACAATCAGCCCATAACTCTTCCATTAACTTTCTGGAATCATCTACTAACACTTTTTCATAGTCATTGGTAAACCAAGTAGAGATTCTATAATGACTCTTTTCTATGAATAATTTAGGAGTATTAGTTTCTTGATCTATATAACAGTTAGCTTTGAGTATGTCTCCACTATCTGTTAATATTTCATATTCAGGTGTTTCTACTAGTACTTCTCTCTCTATAATCTCATATCCGTTTTTCTCTAAGAAATTTTTGAGATCATTCAATAACTCTTTGAGTTTATCTTCTGGATAGAAAGCAGGATGCCTACCTGATAATATAGAAGACACTCTTTCTCTACATAAAGAGAGGAATTTTTCAGTAGTACCTTTTTCTCCTAAAGCTCTAGATAAAAGAGTAACAGTAGCTCCTATAGGACCATATTTAAAATACTCTTGTAGCTTATTAGACTCTGCCATTACACTACAAAAATCTCTAGCCACATCTTGGTTACTTACTTCTACACCATTTTTGTAAAAAGTAAATACAGGTTTTGTAGTACCTTCTTTAGTTTTGTTTACAAACCACAGCATAAGAAAGTAGTGTATTCAGTTATATAAAAGATTTATTTTAAAAGATTGTAAAAATAAATTAATTTATTCTAGCTCCTTTATAAGCTTCTCTATGAAATCTCTAGGTTTAAGACCCATAATACCCATTTTTCTACCGTAACAGTATTCAGTACACTCTTTGAATAGGTAATCTACAGCTTCTACAGAATCCCTTTTAACTACTATTGAATCCTTACCATAAGGATGCCATCCAGAAGATTCTTTTATATATACAGTAGGAGTGTCGTTATTTAGGAAATCACATCTAGCTTCTAAGACATCTCCATCCTCCGTGAGTATGTGGTAAGCAGGAGGTTCTAAAACATTCCAATGTACACTTATTCTTACATGATTGGCTTCTAAATAATCCCCTAAATCTTGTAGAATATCTTTAAGATATTCTCTAACTTCTTTAACTTTTTCGGCAACATCTACTTCCTCCTCTTCTTCATAATATTGATATTGATAATTATATGCTCGAACTTCTGGTACTTTCCCTTCTAAAAAGTAGTTGATTAAATTAATACAAGATCTAAATGGATCGCTTCCTTGTAATTCTGAATAACCAAATTTTTCTAATTCCTTAGTAACATAGTCTATTTTGTGTAAAATACCCTTCTGTTCAGCTGTTTTACAGTAATCCTCTACCAAACTAGAAGAACCTGGTAATCTTGCTGGAGATAGTATCCTATACTTATATTCAACTATGGGTTCTTTACTTCTATAAATTTGCCAGGGCATAATAAATAAGTAATTTAACATATATTTAAGAGTTATTTTAAGATTTTGTAAAAAATTAATTTAGTCTCCTAACTCTTTTATAAGTTTCTTTACATATTCTTTAGGACTAATATTTGTAAAACCTATCTTACTACCATGACAATATTCTGTACACTCATTAAATAAATAATCTACTGCTTCTGCTGAATCCCTTTTAACTACTACTGATTCTTTGTTAGGTGGATACCACTCTGATGAAGAGTTGCTGATGGATATAGTAGTAACAAACTCTTCATCTTTAGGAAAAGTACATTTAGCTTCTAAATTAAATCCTTCTTCAGTTAATATTTTATAAGCTGGAGGTTCTACTACTAACCAGTATTCTTGTATTATAGCTTTATTAGATTCTAGAAAATCTCCTAGATCTTGTAAAATTTCTTTTAGAGTTTCTTTAATTTTATATGCTTTTTCTGCTATTTCCTCCTCTTCTACTTCTTCTTCATAATTTTGATAATTATATTCTAATTCTCTAGGTACATTACCCCCTAATAAGTATTTAACTAGATTAATACAAGATTCTATAGGATTACTACTATATAAATCATAACCAAAATCCTTTAGCTCTTTAGTAACTATATCTATTTTATGTAATAACCCCTTCTGTTCTGCTGTTTTACAGTAGTCTTCAAATATACTAGGGGTACCTGGTGGTCTTGGTGGAGCTAGTAAACCATATCTATAATTTATTATAGGTTCTTTACTTTGATAGATTAACCAAGGCATATTAAGTAATAGTATAAAGAGGTATAAAAGGGTTATATAAAAGTTTGTAAAAAATTATTGTTGGTCTATAGGTACATATATGCCTGACTCTTTCATAAGTAAATCTTCTATTAAATCGTCAAACTTCACTTTAAACTTCTTAGCTACTTTTTCTAATTGTTCAGAAGTTATTTTACCTTCTTTCTCTAATATTTTATTTCTATATAGCTTAGCTCTTTCTAACATTTCTTTATAATTAGTATCATCTTGCTGTTGTGTATATTTTTTGTGATATCTAGTGCCAGAGATATTTATTTGTGAAATAGCTTGTAAAATAGAGTTGCTGAGATTACCTATAGAATCTATTTTGTAAACTATACGTTTGAGCAATTCTATAATATACTCATAGTTATGATCGTTCTTCATAGTAATATACTCTGATAGAGCCTTACGTACTGCTTTTTGTATGGTATCTTCTTTGGTAATCTCTAAGAGTTGCTGGTATAGTTCTTCAGGTAGAGAGATACTAAACACCTTAGCCATATTAAAAATTAAATATTAAACATTAAATGTTTAATCTTTAATGTTTAATGTTAAATATTTAATATTAAATGTTTAATGTTTAAGATTAAATGTTTAATATTAAACATTTAAGATTTAATGTTAAACATTAAATTCTTAACAAAAGATTTTTAAAGAAACGGAAAAGTACAACTATTAGTACAACTTTCAAAATCACCTTTTGTATATAAGGTGACTCTCAAAGTAGTACCCGAGGTAGTACCTTTGCATTTCTTTATAAAGGTTGGAAAGGTACTACTTTACATTTAATAATTTTATGATAATCATATAATTATGATTATGCTAATACCAGTACCGCAAGCATCCTACAGACTACTAGAAGAGCACAACCTTATAGACAAGGATGTCATTATAACTAACGATAAGATGTTGAAGAGAGCAATAGATAGAGTAGGTATTCATTTATTGTTAGATGAAGAAGATGGTTATTACTACTATGTAAAAGAGTATGAATTGTTAGAGAAATCTGATTATTACGATTGGAAGTATTATTATTTCTATTGTAAACCAGTAAATGTGATGGAGAATGTATTTGTGCTATTCTCTATATACAGGTATTTAATGAAGAAGTCCTGGGTCTCTGAATAGATGATGGAACTCAGTTGCAGATATGAAGTGGTAGGAGGAGGTCTTAGGATTAGTAGAAGAAGAGTATATGGTTATTTCCAACCATTGTCCTATAAATTACCTTTAGAAGATGGATATTTGTATATAGGTTTAATGAGAGTTGTTTTTGGAGAGATTATATTAAAACAAGAGTATAAGACTAAGACTAAGAGTAGATTAGGTATTGATGTGTATAGAGGTAAGGAGCATATTGCTGAGATAGATATATTTACAGAAGGTATTAGTAGAGGTGTATCTGTAACTTATACAGAGCTTAAATACGATGAAGAGATGAATTCTTTTTTAGAAAAGCATAGATTGATAAGAGTAAGAGATGTTTTAGTGTATGATAAGGTAAATAGAGTGGAAGATTTTTATTATAACGGTTTAATAGTAGAAAGAGAAATTGCTGGAAATTATGTGCCTATGTACTTGATAGCTTTCCAGCCTGGAAGACCAGGATATATAGACATATATAGTATAATAGAGTGTTGAATAAAATGGAGTACTTAGATAGGATTTTTACATTTGGTTTGTTAGGTATGGTATATGGTTTCATGGTTTATATATTAGGAAGAGCTCATTTCACTATCGTAATGTTTATGCTTGCTTTGTTTAATATATTGATGCTTTGGTTGTTCTACAAACTGTTAAGAGATGTAACTATGGATATAATAGTGTTTTGTGCTTTATCATTTATGTTTGGTTTCTTCTTGTTAGGATATTTATATTCTTTATTTTTATAAAATAATAGTAAATGGAGAAGGGATTGGTATATTCCTTCTTCGGTATGGGTTATGGATTCTTAGTATACTTGATGAGCAAACTAAACACTATGTTAGAACTGGTATTGATAAGTTCCTATACTGCATTATTACTAGTAATAACTCATTATCTCAGAAAAAAGATGACCAGAGATGAAGAGATAGTAGGTGTTATAGCTCTTATTGTAGCTTTCTTTCTGTCTGGTGCAGTTTTTACTTTATTTTAATATTTTTTACTGTAATATACTAGCACCAATATTAGATAGATAAATGCAAATACATAGAAGAATATGTTCCCTGTCATTTTATTCAATAGATAAGCTATATAGAACAACACTAGTATAACGAATAGCTGTAGTAGATCGTAAGATTCTATCGCTCTCATAAACTTATAATAGATCTTTACCTATTATAAATTTGAGGACTGATCTATTATATATGATAAGAGAGATTACAGATCCTTTGAAAGAATTGCTAAGAATAGATAGTGAATTAAAAGACTTGATGACTAATTATCAATTAAAGAAAATAAATTCTGAAACTTTCTCAGATAAATTAAGAGAGTTAGCTAATGATATAGAGTATGTAAAAATGAGTTTAAAGGATACTAAAATATTTATACCTGATCCTGCTGACTTCTCTCAAGAGTTACTAACAGCTACTAAAGCTCTTACTTATATGCTACCCTATGTAGAAGTGAGATCTTCAGATTTTGGTGAAATAATGAAGAACTACATTAAAGAATTGGATGATACTTACAGGAAGTTCAAAGAGGAAGTATCTAAATTTGTAGAAATAACTGGATACCCTGAACACTGTGCTATTCCCTCAGAAAATAAACCTATTACTTTATATGTCAATGATATCACTCAGTGTCTACACTTAACCACTATGCTAGCCCTAGAAGTATCAAAGATGAGTGATACTGAGAAAATAGAATATGATTTATGTACTGTGTATTTACCTAAGAACAAGAAAGAGATGGAAGATGTTGTTTATAGTATATTAGAGGATCCAGTAGAATATTGGAATCTTCCTGAAGATAAAAGAGAAGACCCTATTATCAAAGGTACTTTTATATGTAGTATATGGAAGGATGCTGCTAACTGGATATATGGTTTGAAATTTACTTCAGATCCTTATGAAGCTGAAGAATATATGCTGTTAAGAGCGTCTGTAAATGATATCAAAGCTCTTTCTGGATATGTTACAGAGTACAAGACTTATTTGAGAGTAGGTTCTCAACTAGGTCATTTTATGGAATACGATCCTAATAAGGATGAAATAAAATATTATGATCCTGATGATAAGGTTAGAAAACTGTTCTTAGAGTTAATGAGAGATAAGTTAGGAGTTAGTTGTGAAGATGTTAATCTAAAGAATTTAGTAAGCCATGTTAAGTGTAAGGTAGATCCAGATAATGCAGCAGTGAATGATAGAGGTTTATATGATCTTGGTTTGGTAATGGCAAGTGTTACTGGAATGGACTCTAGACTAATGTATTCCCCTGTTTTATCTGAATTAGTAGGAGCCTTTAAAAACAGAGAAGATGTAAATCCAGATGGAGTATATCAGATAATGAGATTAGTAGAGGGTGAGTTTATAGGAGGTGATAATGAGAATAAATATAAGTTAAATTATATGGTTACAAAGAACCTTTGGTACCTTTAATCTTTTTCAATTTTAGTAATAACCTATCTCTTTCTTCTAATAGTTTTTCTAACTCTTTTTCATCTTCTTCTAACACATCCTTAACAGAATCGTCATCTGGATATATATCTAGATAACCTTGCCAAAACTCAATGTCTATTTCTAAATCAAAAATTCTATCTTCCAATTCTTTTAGTTTTACTAATAACTCTTTAACATTCATAAATTTATTAAGATTATAAAATTATAAAGAAAGTACTATATATGGATATTACAGATCGTTACTGGGTAGTACAATGTCCTCACTGTGGAAGAGTGATGGTTTATGAAAATGCTATATATAAATCCACTAAAGTAAGAGAAAGTCTAAATGTCTATAAGAAAAGTTTCACTAAAAAATGTCCTTATTGTAGAAAATCTTTCACTATTATAAGGAAAAGAGAATTTTCCGATAAAATAGTGAAATATACTACTAACAATCCTAGAGAAGCATCCGAGTATGTAAGAAGATACAAATTATTAATGAAGAAGATATAGGGATAAACCCAACCACCCTTATGGGTGGTTGGAGAAGTCATCGCCTCGCTGCATAAATTATAAGGGTTATTATTATTAGAATATAAATATATAAAAATTTAATGACTCATTTCAAAATCATACCATATCTCAGGATCTAATAAGTGTCTTCTCTGTTCTTCTGTTAAATAGTTTAAAGTCTCCTTTTTCCTCTCTAGATATTTGATTACCTTCTTAGTACTCTCCCATGCATCATAAGATTTCTTAAATGCTAATTTCTCTAACTTCTCAGAGATTATTATAGCTTCTTCGGGTTCTAATTCAATAGTAATTTCTTTTCTACCTTCTTTTAATATTAAAAGCACTTTATTTTTATGATATCCTGCTCTAACCTCTTTTTTACCTTTTTTAATCACAGTATTAGCTTCCATTATAATAATCTTTTGTGTTTTAAAAATATTTTCTCCTTTTTAGAACCTATACACCTTATTTTTCTTATTAACATTTTATTACCCAATAACAAATCCTTCCTTCCCCTACAATAACCCTCAAACTTATTAATAAATCTATAAGTAGTCTTCTTTCTCTTGAGTATTCTACTAAGTGGATTAAAGGGGTAAACCTCATAATAAGCCATTATTCTCATAACAGGATGAGTAGGTCTTAGAGTACGCATTATTTTAATTTTTTGTATTTTTCTTTTAGCCTGTTGAGTTTTTCTTCATATCTTTTTATCTTAAATTCATAGATTCTTTTCAACAATTTCTTTTTATTTACTTGGTATACTTTACCATTTTCGTCTACATAGAACCCTTTAAAGAAATAGTAAATAGTTTCTTTATCACCATCGTTGAATTTGAAAATAATTACACTAAACTTAGGTTCAAATAACATTATAGTGCTCAATAGATCAAACATATATTCTCTTAGAATATCTGGTTCGTAGTGCTTGAACCATTCAGTAACTGCAGGTGTTATGTGTACGGAAATGTTGTTTTGTGTTTCCCCAGCTTTCTTTAAATGATGTAATAACTGTTTATGTAGCCAATCTAAGAAAACATATTCTTCTTTATTATCTTTATATAACCATTTGTATACTTCGAATACTTTATTGACGGTTTTATGTCTAATATCTACTAAAGTTATGAAATGATCAAGTCCCATCTTGTTTATATTTTTCTTTTAATTTGTTTAAAGCCTCATCAAGTATACATAAAGTATCTAAAGTTATAATATCTTTAAGAATTTTGACTAAGTTATTTAGAGCTCTTTCTGTTTCAAATTTAGCTTCAGATACTTCATAATCATTTATTTTCTCTTTGATCCTCTCTAATTGCTGGATAAGAAGGTCTAACTCTTCTCTTATCTCTTTGTGATACTTATCTATTAACCTATAGTAATAAGATTTATATAGTTCAGTCATGAAATTATTAGTATTATAATTTTATAAATTTATGTTAAAATGGATCTATACCTACCTCAAAACATAGATCTAACATATTCTCTATTAAATTATATTTCTTCTTAGAATCCTCTGTATGTATTATTTTGTGATAAACATCTCTTAATTTGTGTATATAATATTCCATAGTTTCTAAATATTGTTTATCTTGTGTTAGAATATATCCAGATAAAGCTAAGTTTTCTACATATGTTAAAATATAATAAGCTACTTTGTTTAATAAGTCAGGATCTGCATATTCTCTGTATCTAAAGAAATCGTCTACTTCTTTGTAGTTTAATAATTTATTATGTACCCAGTAAGGATTTTCTACTAATTGCGTAGAAATTAACCTACTTATTAAAGATTTAAGATCCATTTTATAGAATATCTTTAAAAATACTTTCTTCTTTCTTAATTCCACTTTCTAAGATATCACCAGTTTCTCTATCAATAACAGTTTCCCACACTTTTAACTCATAGAACCTAACACACATCTTCTTAGTTTTTTCCAAATCTTCTATTTCCTTCCATCTAAACAATATAGGATGTGTTGATCTATGATAAGGATTTATTTCCACTATTATAGGTTTCCTATCTTCTATAATCCATCCAAAATCTATTACATAATTACCCAACCTTTCAGTTAATTTGTCGATATACTTTTCTAAAAGATCTGCATAATATTCTATTCTCCTCACTATCCATCTATCATATATTTTATAGTATTGAGATACAGCAATTACTTCTCCATCTTTAACAAAGAATCTTGCCTCACTCTCTAAATCTCTAAAAGGTGCTACCCAGAATACCCCATCAAACTCTCCAAGATATATATCTTCCCATAGTCTCTCACTCTCTCTTAATACTATTTCTGCTGTTTCTACATAATGTATAGGAGAAGGTCTTCCTTGTATTTCTAAATCAGTAGATCCGTTATAATGCCACCAATCCTTAGGGGAACGATTATTCCATCTAAGATATATTTTTTTGTATTTAATAGTAGAATGTAATAACCATTTATAGAATTTAGGACAGCTTTTCTCTAAAGATTCTTTCTTGTTGTTTCTTCTCCAATCAATAAATTTCTCATATTCTCCATGCTCCTTTAAGTCAAATCTTTCTTTCCATAAACAATCTTCTTTTACTATATCTATCCAATTGTCTATATAATATATCTCAGGTTTTAATTCTTCAGTCATTTTATTTATTAGTGTAATAGTATAATATAGTCAATAAAATAATTACTACTATAAGGCGTAGAATTCCATTGAAGAGTGTTAGATATTTTACTACAGTACCTATTATAAAGGCTGCTAAAGTGAAGATTAGAGAACCTATTGCTATCTTTTTAACTGGTTTATTAGATATTAAAGCTAATACTAAGAAAGTTAATATATACACTACGATACAGAAAGTAATATAAGGCATAAAGTTCATAGTATTACTTTTTTAACAAATATTTCAAATTCTTTATTAAGCCATTCTTTAGATCTTCTGCTAGTTTTTCTATATCCAATTTTTCTAAGTTAATAATATCTATTTCTTCTTTCAAACGCTCTACAATATCTCCTAATCTACCCTCATCTATTTTTCTTTTCTCTACTATAATAGTAATTCTTAAACCGTAGCTACTCATTTTCTTCTTTTTCAATTTCTTCTTTAGAGCTTATACACCAACCCCAACCCTCATTCTTAATGAAATATAACTCTAATACAGTTCCATCTTCAATCTTGATGTTTCTCTCCATCTTATCCTTCAGAAGGAGGTGGTGTAGGCTCTTCTACAGGTTCTTCCTCTGTAACTGCTGTGTGTATGGCTGTATGAGTAGCTACTACACCTGCTAAGTAAGGAGCTACACTAGAAGTATTATTAGATATAGTAGTGTTGTTAGCTAAAGTAATATTGTTAATGATATGAGGATGTACTACAAACTTATAATAAATCACCTGTATGCCAAATAATATAAACAATCCTAATAAAACAATATCCCAGATTTTGTCGTCATCTAATCTAATTGTTAGTGCCATTTGCTATTTATAGTGGTATAGTAAATGCCTTTTACAGACTTACTATCTATATAAGCTGTATAGGATGCAGTAGGTACAGTAGACGCTCCTTTAATATTTAGTGGTAAGTTAGTAGAAGATATGTTAATTACTGTAGAGTTATTAACTACTATAACTTTCTTATTAGGTGCACTAGGTACTAAAGTAATTAGTTTAGTATGAGATACATAAAAAACATAGTAATAATGTACTAATACTAGTATACTTAAGATTAATATAGCTGTTAGAAATATAATAGGTTTAAAGTATTCTGGAAGCTTCATTTTGTTATATAAAGTACTAGTAAGGAATAAGCCCCTATTATTACATCTACTTCTGCTAGAGCATAATACCCATAAGAATACACTACTCCAGCTAAGAAGAACAGTATAGCTGTTAGTATATATAGTAAATTTTTTAGCTTATTCAGTACTTCCTTCATAATATAATGTTATTCATAAAAGTTATAAAGTTATGATGAGTTCCCTACCTTTGTGTGCCTCCTCGTACTGAAGTGTGGGGTAGCTGACTAACTGAAAAAGGATGAAATACTAAATCAAGACTATTATCGTAAAGCTCGTCTAATAAATTTAAAAAATAATTAATCCTGCTCCTGTCTAGCTTCTTTAACTGCATCTTTTATCTTAGATGCTATAGAATTGTAAACTCCTTCAGCAATCTCATTAGCAAGTTTTTCTTCTATTAACTTAGAAGCCATTTCTTCTATCTCAGAAATTCTTATCTTAACAACTACAGGGATTTCAATAACCTTGTCTTCTTTTTTATTTTCTACACCCATATTCTATTTATTGGAATCTTGATTTCTTTAATAATTTTTCTATAATTTTTTCATAATACTCTTTTTTCAGAGAGTAATCCTTAATCATGTCTAATAATTTTACTACCTGTTCTTTTCTCCCTATATATATTTGATACTCTCTAAGTCTACCTTTTTTCCTTCCATCTTCTAAGTTTTTAGGATATCTCTTTGCTTCTATACCTATTTCTTCAAAGAGTTCAACAACCTTTTCCCAGTATTCTAGATCTTTCTCAGTTATATTAAAAAATACTCTGTATTGGTGATTCCTGGTTATATCTACAAAACCTCTAGAATCTATAATAGCTGCCAGATATGTTAATATTATCTCTTTATTCATCTTCATTAGGTATATATAATATAGCCTCTCTATTAGACACATATACTACTTCAAAATCATACTTAAGATCTTCTAGAATGATATCGTATAATTTACCAAAACTGCTTTTAAAAACTCTTTTAATATTCATTTTAGTAAAATCTATGACTTTCTTATTTTTTAAGGAGTTTAATTTATCTTTTAATATTTTGACCTTAAAAGTATTATCAATATTAGTAATAGCTCCTTTATTAAATACTATCCAAGTAAGTGCTAAATATTCTGATAAAGTAAGTTTAATCTTCTTCTTCATCTGTTAAATCAGTTATAGGTGTGTTGAAAGCCTTTAAGTTTTTTATTTGACATATTTCTCTGTAAGGACAGTAATTGCATTCCCATTCATATCTAGGACAAGGTTTATTGCTGATGAAATAGTCTATTTCAGAAGCTATATACCCTTCTCCTTTGAGTCTACCTAGAAGGTTCCTGAAATCAAATACATATTCTTTGAAATCGTCTCTAGATATATATACTAATCTACCGTTGTACTCTTTACCTTCTGTAGCTTCATAAAGTGCTAAGTATAATGCTAATTGTTTAATGTGGTGTTCTAAAGGTTTCTGAGGTATTTTGACAATTGATTTTATTTCTATGATCTCTTTCCAATCATGATGTATAATATCTGGTACTCCTTTTAGTCTGAACTTACAAGGAAAAGTATCTTCGTAAGTAAGAGTCTTGTTGAATTCTACTTTGTCTCCAAAGATATCTTTGAGTATCTTAGTAATACCCTCATGTATAAGATCTCCGTGCAAGAAGATGTCGTTGTAGTTAAAGAAAGGTATTTTCTTATTAAAAGCAAATTTCTCATAGCAACCAACTAAATCAGTTACATATATAGTTATATCATCTCTTCTTTCGTCTAATCTCTTTAGATACTCTTCATACTTCTTTTGGTATATATGGAAAGTCAATGTATTATTCATAAGTTTATAATGTTCATAAAATTATATAAACCTTCTTGGTATTAAGATGTGTATAAAGATAACTTATATATTATTAAGTATTCTTTCATTTTTTATATAACTTACAAATTGATCTATATTCAATCCTTTTTCTATATCATATTTGTTGATAACCCTACAGCCTTCAAATCTTACAAATTTCCAACCAATACCTTTAATATAAACAGCAAACCACACCTCTAAGTGCTTAGATATTTCTATTAGTTTAGCAATTTGAGTATCACTAATGCGGAAATTTCTCAATTTTTGTGCACTCTTAACTTCTAAACCTATAGTTTTACCTTTATATACTACTATGAGATCTGTTGCAGGTATTTTTCTTGTAGAACCTGAACCTGCTATTCTAAAGACTAATAACCCCCTATTATACAGTTTATCTCTCAGTATTCTCTCTTTAGCAGAACCTTTTTGTTTGTATCTATTAACCATATTATTTATATTATTTTATGATATTAATAATATTATGAACAAAGAGCACAAAATAAGATTACCAGATGACGTATCTATCAAAAAGTTAGAGGATTTGATAAATATAGAGCTAAGTACTATAGAAGAGATTGTAAATTTATCTGATAAAGTAGTAGATAAGTTGAAGTCTATGAATGTGCCTGAAGAAGTTAAAGAATCTCTAATATCTTCATATCAACAGCGTATATCAGATATAGTACATAATACACATATAGGTAATATAGCTAGTTATGTAAGTCTTCTAGCATTTTCTAAAGTATTACATAAGGAGGGTAAATTATATGCTTTTGAGAGTAACTGGGGTGATTTTAGAGTAACTTATATACCATATATTATAGTTAAAAATGAGTTACTCAAAATTGATTATAAAAGATTGTGAATTAGAAAATATAGACTTTGATAAGTGTAGAGGAGTAGCTAGAATACCTCAAAAAGTTTATTTTTTAAAAAATAAAAAGAAGCTTCATCCTGCTTTATTAAATAAAGAGTTGGCTAAAAGAATAAAGAATGATAAAGAAGTATTAGAAGAATTATGTAAATTAATTTCTGATCTTTTAGTAAAAAAATTTGGATTGGGTAAATATGGTATGTTTACAGTACCTCCAGAAGTAAAGATAGAATTTTTGAGATATGAAACTGATATGAAAAACAAAATGGACTTACTTATTTACTTCAGCTTTTCTTGAATACTCTTTTTTAACATACTCTATAAAATCCTCCTCATTAGCTCTAATATATTCTACTATATATTTTATTAGAACCATTTTAGATATTATTTTACCTATAGCTTTCTGCTTTAATATATATTGTAAGTCTGTCAAATAGTCAGATGCATCTCTTTCGATAGAGATAGTTGTCATATTTTTCTTATCCATCATTAATTTATGTAAGTAATATTTATATAATTTTATAATATAATTGCTTCATATATTTCTTTTATTCTACTTATTATATCTTCCTCTAATAAGTCTTCATCTAATAGTTTAATATACTCTCTAATAATAATACTATCCCCTTTCTTAGCAGATTCTTTATTAAGCCATATATCGTGCCCTTCTCTAAATATATTAATATAGGGATCACAATATAATCCATACCTATTTACTATAGCGTTAGATACTATATTATATGCTATTTTTACAAAATACCAATCTTCTACAAATTCTGCATAGACTTTTTTACCTACTTTATTGATAATTTCTTCACGTCTTTCATAAGTTTTTGGAAATACTGAAAAATGATATTTCTCATGTCTTAGTAAGAAATAAGTTAATGGAGTGTTATCTAACTCTTTTATAGTGATTACTTTATTTTTTAGATCAGCTGTGTAACCATTACCTCTTTTTATAAGGATACCTGCTTTTAAAATATCATTAATAGCAAAAATAATATTATCTAAGGTATTGCTCGACATCTCTTAAGAACCTATTTATTTCAGTATTGCTTTTTAATCTAGCACCTATCATAGGGATATTATAACCATTTTTCTTCAGTCTCTCCTCTAAGATCTTCATAAATATTCCTCTGTCTCTAGCCCATTTACCACCACCTAGTGCAGTAAGATCTACTCCACAAGTTGGAGAACCATCCATACCTATGATACAACGAACATCATATCCAGCTTTCTCATATTGTCCTATGAGATATACTATTTCTCCAGCATATTTTTCACAGAGTCGTTTAAAGTCTTCTTTATTATATCTATTTTGTCCACATGCTGTTCTTACTAATCCTTCATAATATACTTCAATACAAGGCATTTGTTCTACTGCTACATTGTATTTCTCTAATAAATCCATTAAAGGTTCTACAATACCAGGTACTCTTTCACCTTTTTTATAAGTGTTTTTAACACCTCTAGCCCTCATATACTGGTTCAATAAACAGTTAGCTACGAATACAACTTTTGGTTTTGGTTGGTTCGGGTTCATTATGATTTTTTCTAATAGGGATAAATCTTTGAAATATACCATTTTTCATTAATCATAGAATCAAATTCCTTCATTAACATCTCCTTTTTATCTTCTAAGTAATTTATGATAATATCTTCTGGTATATTATCGTTATGGGAGTTCCCAAATAAACATGTAGGTTCTATAGCTTTAGGAGTAAGTCGGTATTTCATTGCTTGATATTTGATTTCGGATTTAGTATTTACTGTCATTACAGGATGTAATATTTTTACACCTAGATTATTTGCATAATCATCAAACCATTTAACTACTCTATATTTTTGTTCAGGAAAAGTAGATTGTCTTACAGTAACTCCATCTACTACATAATCTATATCCTCTGTTATAGCATGTGCTATAGCTATAGTATACATAACAAGTTTACAACCAGCACATATCAAGTTATATTGATACTTATTAAAATCTTCTTCTAAGGGTTCTATAATATATCTTTTAAATAAATAACGTCCATCAGCTATTACTAAAGGAGTTACGTTGTTGTGTTTTTTTCTAATGTTCTTAAAAGAGATATAGGCTAGTTGCAAATCCCAAGTAGCTCCATGATCTACAGTCAAAAGAGATACTTGGTCTCTTACAACTGCCTCTTTGGCAGTAGCCACTATACTATCTAAACCCCCAGAGAAGAGTACTAAGGAAGACACCATATATTAATAATATACATATATTTATAAAAATATTAATGTAATATATTTATAAAAAAATAAGGTTATGATGTTAATAGCTGGATGTATTTGTTGTTAGCTATGCTAAAACCATATATCCATAAATCAGAAGAGGTACCACTACCAGTATATATATCACCTCCAATGTATATTTTATCTATTTTAGTTATTTTGTTCCAATCCAAGTTATTACATGTAGTTCTTATATAAGAAGCTGCATCTGTATAACCTATGTTAGTAGGTATATGTACTACACAATCAAATTTACTAGTTATAGCTGCAATAGGATTGGGTAGAGTACCTCTTACTAAGAGTACTTTATAAGTATCTCCAGTAACATTAACAAACTCCATACCTATTAATACAGCCCAGCGAGAATCACTGTAAGATGTTGTCCAGTATAGAGCACTATATACATATAACGGTTTATTAGGATCTACAGGAATATCTTCACTTTTGCTTAATAGTATATAAGATTGTACTGCATAATTATAGTTATATCCATGTAAATGTATAGCTTTATATGAAGAATATCTGTTAGCAAAGTAGGCTGGTACTATACTATAAAATCCTCCAGTAGAACTTCCTCCTACTAATACTGTCCAATTATCTCCTACATTAGTACCTACTGCAGGATTAGTTACAGTATTTAATTTCTGGAAGAAGTTAGTATATGGTATAGGGAAAACTACTATAACATAATTATCTGTAGATGGTACATCGGATGTCTTGAATACTGCTTGTATTTTAGTAGGTACTCCGTATTGATCAGTATTTATTATATGTACATTAAAAGTATTTACAAAATTGGTAAATTTACTGTTCACTTGATCATTAGTTACTGCATATACTAGAGGTATTAGAGAAGCATCATAAGGATAGTTCTGGGCATATTGGTCTAACTTCTGTACTACTTCCTGTGGTATAGTGATATTTACATAGAAGTAAGTAGCTGTAGATGGTATAGCACTTCTATCATATTGATATACTATTCTATACATCTCTATAGGATTTAGGAAAGGATAGCTCTCAAATAACGAAGAAGTTACTAATTTTGCTGTTTGATAAGGTGAAGATGGCTGCTGGTGGTTGTTGTATACTAACATATATGCTCCAGCTCCTAATATACATATAGCCAGTATAGCGAATATCTTATTAGAGTCCATAAATAATAAGAAGTTTATAGTAGTTTAATAAATTATTGAAAAATTTTGTAATAACAAAAAAGCTAAGAAGTTAACTCTTTAATAGCTTTACCGTTTTCTACATGAATAAGTGCTAAAATTTCATCTCCTAGACCACAACCACCATAATCATATGTAACTCCTTCGTTGTGTATATCAATAAATATAGCCCTAATACTAGTAACATTCAACCAATCAATACCATGACAATATTGTTTTATTAGAGTACCTACATCTACTAAATTACCACTAGCTATAGCAGGAGCTTGACAAATAGTAGATACTCCATTTACAGTACCAAAATTAGTACCAAAACCTACTATGAATTTAGTACCATTCTTGTATTCAAATTCTAAACCTAGGTGAACATAACCATTACCCTTTTTATTATGATAATACAATAAGTAAGTATATAATGGCTTTGTAGGGTCTACAGGTATATTTACTAGTTTATAAGCTAGTGCATATACCCAACCACTACACCAACTTGATAAATAAAATACTCTAAACCATTGATAATAATTTGTTGAAGTGTAAGGTTGTATATGTAATATAGTATTTATTTTATAAATATGCCAACCATCCCATACAGTAACAGTATTCAAAGCGATAGGTTCTAATTCATTAAATGTCTCAGAGTATGGAGCATTGTACTCTACTATTATATAATTATCTGAGGATGGAACATCTGCTGTTTTAAAAGTTACCTGTATTTTAGTAGGTACTCCGTATTGATCTCTCTGTAATACATAAATGTCTTGTGGATCTACTACATTGATGAATTTCTGGTTAACCTGATCATTAGCTGCAGCATACACTACTGGAAATATAGTGGCAGTATCATTGTACTCTGCTACTAATTTATCTAGCTTTTGGACTATTTCTTGTGGTATTGTAATGTTCACATAGAAATATATAGCAGTAGTAGGTATAGAAGCTCTATCGTAAGTATATATTACTCTATACATAGATATAGGTAGTCTGTAAGGATAACCTTCAAACAATGAAGATGTCACTAGCTTGGCAGTCTGATAAGGTGTAGGTTGTTTGCTAGGATGATACATTAAGAAATACGCTCCTACCGCTAGAGCTATGATTACTAATAAAGTAGCTAACCTATTAGATTCCATAAATAAAATAAAACTAATCCATTAATTAATATTATTATAAAGTTGTTGCCACTACAATTTTGAAATGTAATTTAAATAAGAGGAAGAGATGAATTTAAAATGGATGCAAGAAAGTTACTTGCTTTATTGTTGGTTGCTATAGGAGTAGCAATATCTAGCAAAGTTTATGCAGTAATATGTACCAATACTACTATAAACAATGTAACTTATTATGTATGTTACGCACCAGGAACTTATGTAGAGAACAACACTAACAACATGAACTATATGTTTACAGCATATTCTTCAACATACAAAGAGACTAACACTAATACTTTAAGTTATTTATATACTGTACTTACTAGTACTTTTCAAGAATGGAATAACAATACATTAAGTTACTTATATAAGGTAGCTAGTAGTATATTGTCAGAAGTTAATATTAATCCTAGATATGGTAATGTAACTGGTAATATTACTATATTAAATACTAATAACACTTTGACTTATGGTTGGGGTGTTGTTAAATATAGAATAAAAGTACCTTGGGTATATCCAGAAGGAGAATATTTAGAGATAATAGCTTATGTAAATGGTACTATAGCTGGTAAGAAGATATATACTAACTTTCAGCCTAACTCTATAATTACTGATAATATAACTATAAGAGTAGATAAGTTAGGTAGTGTATATGTTTTATTAGAATATTATGAAGTATCTAAATCTACAGGTTATATGTCTTTAATAGGTAAAGATTGGAAAGTATTCAATGTAAGCTTTACTCCGTTTTATATTAAAATAATAAGCCCTACAAACACTACTTATAATACTAATACTATAGATGTGAAATATGATTTTGCTACACCTTACAGCACTAACTTCACTTATATTATAAGAACCTTATTATACTCTGGTGCTAACATATCTATAGATACTAATACTACAGTACCTGCAGGAGTTTATGGTAACTTAACTTATACTCTAACAGTACCTAATGGTAATTATAGATTAGTAGCTATTTTGAGTGCTATCGAAAATAATGAAACTCTATTTAAAACTCAAGATTCAGTTAATTTCTCAGTATCTGTAGTAACACCACCTCCAACTACTCCATCTACAGGAGCACCTACTACTACAGTAACTCAAGTAAATATTACCCAGCCTAATGTAACTACTACTAATATAAGTTATCCTATACAAACTACTATACCTCCTCCAACTGAAGAAGTATGGTACAAGAAAGTTAGTCAGTATTTCTGGATATTGTTTATAATAATGGGTCTTATAGCTCTATACTATTATTATAGAACACGTAGTATATAATCAGCAGCTAGTTCTATTATTTTTTTATTAATAACTTTAGGTCTATTACCTATAGTCATTATACTAGATATAGTTTCAATAGTACCTTTAAGAGCATATTTAAGCAAAGTATAATTGGTAGAATATATAGGTAAAGATAACATAAATCTCTTAACATAATTAGAAGCTACATACTCTGCTAAAGTAAATAGATAATCCTCTAATTCCTTAGTTAATATAACTCTTTTCTTAGTAGGATATACTTTAGTATTAGGATCAAAGTAGGTACCAAATATACATCTACCCAAAAAAGAGTATAATCTTTTGTCTTTAAGATGATTGTTAATATAATATAGAAAATTCTCTAGAGTAGTATTAATTAAAAATCTAACTGAATACCATTTACCATCTAGTTTATAATATACTCCCTTGCTAGCTAAATCTAAGAACATATAATCATCTAAATCTCTAGAAAATACCTGTCGTATATCCTCTATAATAAAAAAGATCTTATTATAATTAGCTATATAATCTATATATCTTAATATTTTATACAAACGACTTTTGTTAGTTATCTTAATAGGTACTGCTCTGATTATATCTGCTTTCTCAATTATAAATTGTTTTAATTCTTTAAAGTTATCTCCTGTATACACTAAGTGTAAAGGGTGTCTACGATTCTTAGATATATTAAATTGATTAATAAAATAATAAAGACTGTTTGGAGATGCCATTATTATAATATACTTTTTTCTAGTTTATAATAAAATTCTTGTAATTTATCCTTACATATATAAAATTTCACTTTTTTACCTTTTTTAACACGATTTAATAAACCTATTTCAGCAAATTTTCTAATAGCTCTTTCTATAGAATGCCAATCATAAGATTTTGGTAGAGGATTACTCTTAGAGTAATAATATTTTCTCAAATCGTTATAATAGAAACTGTTATATGGATACTGTAATAGCAATTTAGAGAGATATATCTCTATCATATAATTATATTATTACATTAATATATTTAACCAACATTACAATTTTATGAAATCATTATTTTATATTGATACAGAATTAGAAGACATATCTACTGAGATAAGAAGCTTGGTTAATACTAAGCTTATGTATAATTTCAAGAAAATATTACTCAAAGAGCCTAAGACCTCTTTTGTTTTAGCTAGTCCAGATCTTAAACAACCTATAGTAAAATTCTTTATTGTAGATAAGAGTGTATTTCATACATTAAGACCAGAGTTATTTTTAGTAAGCTTTGTTATTAAAAATGATGCTATAGATAGTGTAGAGGAAGTGTTGTATATAACTCCTAAAAGAATTATCAGGTTTACTCAAGATACTATTGGTTTTGGTTTCTCAAAGAAGTTTGATAAGATTAAAAGCAGTTTATCTAGAGCTTTACACATTAACGAATCTTACTATTATAAGCTAGATACTACTAAATTAATAATAAATAGAGAAGAGAATGATGTACTGTTAAACGAATACTTATACAGCCACCCTTCTGTAGATGATTGCTATCTAGATAAGTATAAGATAAGGGCTATAGTAGGAAGGCAAGTAAAATCTGTTAGAGATATTTTTCTTTATACTATATATAGAGGTTCTGTGATGGAAGAAGGTTATCTCTTCATACATCTATCCAAGAAACCTACGAGTAAGTATAAAGTTCCTAAGTGTATTTTAGTGAGATTGAGTGGGGTGAATTATATATTCTACTCTGAGTTCTTCAAGATGTTGAGAGAGATTAAAAATAGCTTGCATGACATGTATGATCCTGTAATTTTGTTACAGTTCTTGTTAGTAAATGGAGTATGGGCTAAGTATACTCCTGTATATGATGTTATTACGGTTAGAGAAGGTATAGATGTGGCTAGAACATTCTATAGGTTGTATCAGATCATGTATAAGGAAGGAGAGAAAATAAGAGAAGATGAATTGAACGAGAGATGTAAAAAAATATATAGAATGTTAGAAGTATTAGAAGATTTATCTCCTCTTTCTAGATAGTTCTCTCATCATCTTCATAATATTATTGGGTTTTAGCATCTTCTCTACATACTGTTCTACATATTTTTTCATAACATAATAGATTGTTATAGCTCCAGCAAGATAACCTATAACAAAACCTATGAAAAAAATAAGGAGAAAGTTCATCGTGTCATATTGCTATAATTATAACCGTAACCATACTCATGTGTATTGTTGTAGTGGTGGTAGTACTCATGTTCGTGGGTCATGTTCATAGTCATGTTAGCACTGCAGTTGTAGCAGTAGTGGTAGTGATAGTGATAATGCATCTCTGTCATGTTCATTACAGGTGTTACATTAACATGTAGTACTTGTTTTATAGCTACATATAATGGTTTAGGATGTGTAGTATTGGTAACTGGTACACAGTTGGCTGGATTCTCTCCAGCTACTATTGCATCACACATGTTTGGATAAACAGTACCGTTACACTCTACTGGATTGTATATTTGTATACAATACATTCTCTTGAAGTGTCTGTATATTTCCCTTCTAACAGGTCCTATATGTACATGAGTCATATTCATAGATACATTACCGTGTGTGAAGTTAGATTCATTACCTAACCTTATTTGTCTCATAACTCTCATTCTAGTAACTATTCTTTCAATAACTTGTCTCATAATCTTGTTTTGTTCTTCAATATGCATAGCTATTTGTCTCTTAAGAGTCTCATTATGTATATGTACTGCCACTTCATACATAACTCTGTCATGATAGTGAGTTATATCAAATATTATAGGAGTCATATTGACTTTAGGAGCTATCATAGCTATTTTTTCTATTTTATGGTCTATAGTTTTCTCAACAGAGGGAAGTTCTTTCTCTACAACTGTAGGACATTTAGTCATAGAGACATTGACAGCATTCATTAATTGGATAGCTTCTTGAGCCTCCCACATTAACTTAGTCTGTTCTGGTATAAATGGTAGCCATTTTGGATGAAGTATGTACTCTTCTATTGCAAACCTTAGTTTAAACAACATAGGATTACACATATCTCCAATATTACCTGCTGTAATAACATTCACGCTAGTATTAGTAGTCGTATTATATGGTGCTGCAAATACCGAACCTGCTACTGTAGCTACTGTTATTACAAACAGTCCAGCAAGGAGTTTCAATACTCTCATAGAATAAAAAGGGTATTCAGGTTTTAATAAAATTATTTATTATTTTATAATTTAATAATTTTATGAAATCACAAAAATATAAAATAATAAGATGTATAATAACATTCTTGTTAAGCCTACCTTTTATAGCGATAATAGTATATGGCTTATATTTTATGGCTTTACTAGGTAAAACTTTAGCTTTTGCTAATATAGTATTATCTGATAATCATAACTGTGCTTTTGTCAATTCTTTAGCAGCTCACATGTATAGTTTCTTCAATAACCAATCATGTGTCTTCGTTATGCTTTCTAAATACCACATAAGATATTTATTTGTCGGTAATTGTACTATGAATGTTATAGATCAGGCTTGTGGAGATGCATGTGATAATCTTACTTATAAAGTATGGTATGTATGTAGGTTAGGAAGAAAGTTATATGCAGTACCAGTAGGTGTTTATAGAGGTTATGTGTTCTATGAATTATTAAAAAAGAGATTAGAGGAAGTGTGCTATAAAGAGTATAGCCATCATAATTAAAGTACCTGCTCCAGCATATATTGCTACTTTTGTAGGTGTTAATTTAAATACTGATTGAGTACCTGTTTGGTTAGTAGCAGCTATTTGCTCTTGAGCTAATTTCTTTACTACTGTATTATTTAACATTGTTTGTACTTTAGTTACATTCTCGTACATCATGTTCATCTTCTTCTCAAGCATCTCTAGTTTCTTCATTAATCGATCTATATCACTTTCTTTAGCATTGGAAGAAACCATATTCTTCAAATCTTCAGTATTACCTTTAACTTCTTCTATAAGTTGTTTAACAGTCTTTAGATCTTCTAACTTAGTATCTACATCTTGTATTGTTGAGTTCATTGTGTTAATTGTCTGGTTGATAGTTACTAAATCAGTAATAATATTGTCTACTTTCTGATTTAGAACTGTTACATTACTACTTACATTACCTATAAGCTCTTTGATTTCTGCAGCTTGTTCTATTACTGTTTGGTTAAGAGCTGGTAGTTGTTGATTTACTAGAGTATTGTAAAGATCTAGTAGTTGAGTCTTAATGTCTAGTAAGTTATCATTGATAGGTTTCAACTCTTCTAGCTCTTCTTTAGTGTAGTTTAACTGATCTTGTATGTAATCTAACTTGTTCAATACTTCTGCGTTAGATTGGTTAATCTGTGTAGATAGTTGTTCTTTAGCTTGAGTTAAATAATCTTGTAGCTGATCTATTCTATTCAATATTTCTTGGGATTTTTGATCAATTTCTTGAATGATTTTCTCATTACTCTCATTGATAGCAGATAATATACTAGCATTTACTTTGTTCAATAGATCTGGATACTGGTTCAAGAATGATTGTATCTCATCTAGTTGCTCTTTAACAGTAGCTAGCTCATCGTATGTAGCATTCTGTTTGTTAAGTACTTGTTGTGTTAATTCAATGTTTTGCTGGATAAGAGACACTATCTTGTTCTCTAATAGAGATTTAATATCTTCTAGTTGAGTTATAACACTCTCGTTAATTGTTGTTTGAACAGTTTTAATAGCGTTAAGAGCTTCTACTATTGTTTCATAGTTTTGCTCTAGTTGGTCTAAAGTAACATTTTGTTTATTTATTATAAGTTCTGTATTATTAATTATTTGATTCAAGTATTGGTAAGTGTTGTTCTTGAATTGCTGGTAATCAAAGTAGAAGTTCTCAAATTGCTGTGTTAGGTTGTCTATTTTACTTATTATTTCTTGCTGTCTATCTCTCGGTAGTACTGTAAGTGTTGTTGAAGCTGTGTATGTTTCGTTGTTGTAAGTGTATTTAACCACAAAGATGTAGTTACCAGTTACATCTAAGTTGAATTTAGCTATCCAATAACCATTGTTGTATATAGGTACTCCATTAAGTACTAAGTTGTTGTTAGTATCATATACATAATATTCTATAGATATATCAGAAGGTCCTAAGTTCTTACCATTATATGTTATAGTAATAGGTATTCTGATAGTCCCTGGAATTGCTACCATTTCAGGTACTTTAGCTACTGGATGTGGTATCTCAAAGTCTTTGTAGATATATACATATTCTGTAGCTGCTAATTCGTTATCTACATATACAGATATAGAATGTCTACCATAATATGAGTAGTTACAGTAAGTATCTATAGTAGTATTATTAGATATAGTTTCTGTTTTACATAAGTTATTATCTAGATATAGAGTAACTAATACTGGTTTATTATAATTAGGTTCTAATTTAGTTAATTTTACTTTTACCTCTATAGTTTTGTTGAGAGTGTATATGTATTGACCATCTAATGGTTTCTCTATAGTAGCTAAGTATATAGGGTCTATCTTCTCTGGACCTACCACTACAGTATAAGAAGCAGGGTCTAATACAGCATTTGGTAAGTAAGCTCCAGTAAATGTATCTTTAAGATATTGTTCAAATCTATTTAGACCTAAATCACCTACTGCCAATATAACTGTAACTGGTAGATGTACGTTGTTAGCAGAAATTCTAACATTATCTCTATGTGCTACAAAAGTTACTTTGTCTCTATCAGCAGGATCTCCTGGCATGATGAAATATCTAATCTGTGGATCAGACCAGGTTCCATAATCTACATTAGCTTCATCGTTGCTAACCCAATAAGCATAGGTATCTCCATATAGAGTAATGTAGTGTTTCTTAACATGAGTAGCCCAATCAGAACCTAAGTTTCCATGTAAAGATACTGTGAAAGTTTTGTTGTTTTCACCAATAGGTATTATAACCATTCTCCATATCCAGGGGTTGGGGTGATCAACTCTAACCCAGAATCTGTTACCATCTAAAGAATATACTCTGCTACCAGGTCTTACATCTAAAGTAATAGTGTGTCTTCCATCAGAGATCTGTGGGAATCCGAAAGTATCAAAAGCATCCCTTCCTGCATCTCTCCAAGCATAACATATATATCTATTACATATTACATCGTTCCAGTTAGGTCTCCATCCGTTGTAATTAATACTAACATCCTTGAAAGAACCTCTCTTTAATATATAATTAGGATATTGTAACTTACCTTCTAGATATTTGTAATACATTCTCAATTCTACTGTTTGTTCAGGTACTAGATTACCAACATATACTGCTACTTCAGTATTGATAGATGGACACTTTGTTATGAATACATAAGGATCTTCTACTCCTTTGTTATCTAACTCAAATCTTAGATCTGAACAATCACTAGCTAATTTACCTTCACTAACTAACTGTTGTGTATTAATAGATAATATAGCAAAACTGTCTTTAGCTGGAGTACTACCTTGGTAGTGTATTAATATAGGTCTAAAATACTTAAAACCGTACAGTAAAGAGCTAGTTGTCAGCATATTGTACGATACTAATGCTAAAGCTCCTACTAATAAAACTAAAGGTATTACTTTAGACCATCTTAACCCAGTACCCATAAATATAAGAAAAAATTGCAGAATATATTAAACTTATTTCAAACTTTTTTAACAAAAAGTCCACAGTGACATCTTCCTTTTTCTTTTATTTCTTCTGGAGCCTCTTTACAAGGGCACTCTGTATTGATTTTGCAGACGCATTTGTAGTTATTTTTGATAACTAGCTCCAATATAACTGGATTTATCAATACTTTATCTTTCTTAGCAAAATCTATAACCTTTTGTATATACTCTTCTAAACCCTCCATCAAAAAAGAAGAGTTAAGTGTTTATATGTATTTGATCCTCATGGAACAACACATTTCTTATCTCCTTTTCAACAACCATCAAGTTTCTTAAATCGTCAAATCTTTCTTTGATGTATTCATAAGGAAATCTTGCCCAATAAACTTCTCCTTTGTGCCTGAAGTATACATAAACATACATCTTGCGTCCTATCTTGTGAGAATGTATACCCATTAGCACAGCATCTTTAAATCTCTTCAAAACCTGTTTTACTATTTCTTTAACAGCTAGATCATAAAAAAGATCCTCTATTCTATTTACAGCTAGGATAAATCTGTTTACTAAATAATCTACTTCTTTTTCTCCTAACATTCCTTCTACAGATATAGAAAGAGCCTTTCCGTGAATGGTATATACTTCTATTAATTTGTAAGTAAGATAACCTGTACTTTTCATAGGGTTAAAACCATCCCACACAAACACCTTAGTTACTATATTGTAATGGTTTTTCACAAATTCATAAGCTTCATAAGGATCTCTATTTTTAAGATGCATATATTATTAGTAATACCTTAAATATAATATATGATATAGCTCTATAATAATTTAATAAGTTTATGATAATCATAAAATGTAATATGATTGATAAAATTAATCCTAATCTTGTTTATAGAGAATATGAAGAAAAAGGTGGTTTAGCAGGTATTTCTCGAGAATTGTTACATCTCTCTCGTATGAAGTGGTATAATACTCCTTTTGCTAAAGAGTTATATCAAAAAGCTGTAGAAATTTATAAGAAAGCATTTCCTCATGGTAAACCTCCTAAAAATGCTGAAGAAGTAATAAGAAGACTAGGTGTTTTTGCTTCTGCAGTATCAAGGGTTAAGAGTAAGAGAGAGCACAGAAGATTGCTTAATTTATACTTAGATTATGAAAATATATGTAACAGATTAAGAAGTGTTAGAGAGCAGTGTGAAATGTTAAAGAAATATCAAAAAGATTATGAGGAAGTTATAAAACTAGTAGAAGAAGCTAGAAAGATAGTACCAATTCCTCAGAAAGTAGATAAATACATAGAAGCTATTAGGCTTTTTACCAAGAAGATAGGAGAATTAGTAAGTGAGTTAGGAAAGATATCTGCAGTTACTAAGTTGTGGATGTATGTAGCAGGTTTGTATCATTTAGGTACTACCTGGTTCAGATTTAGATTTACTAGTACTTATGAAACGGGAGATGAAAGGTTTGGTACTAGATACTTAGAAGATGTAGTTAGGTGTTCTACACACGCTGAATTGGTATTTAAACACTTTACAGAAGATAAATTAAAAGAACTTATAGAATATTTGTTAGTAGTTACAGATAATGAATGGATGTTGAATTTAACTGAAGAAGTTACAGGTATTCAGTTAATAGATTATATACAAGGAGTTTTACCTAAGAGAGTAAGAATAGATATTAGATTATATGATCATAATTATAGCATTACTAGAGTAGTAGCTTACGGTATGTTACCTAACGACTGGCAGAAGTATGATGTTTATGATTTGTTGAAGATGATAGAGAAGACTGGGGTTATTGAAGTACATGTGGTGAAAGGAACTGTAGGTAGATATAAAGCTGGAGAGAAGCCAGTTTATGAGTTTAAGGAAGTCTCTGAGAAAGGTATTATGTATAAACAAGTAGAAGGTGTCAGTTTTAGGGGTGAAACTCTGCCTATTACTAAGTTTGTTAAGACAGAGAAAATCACTAAGTTACCAAGTAAAAAGATTATTAAGAGAGATATTAGAGAGTTAGAAGAGAAGAAAGAGAAGAAAAAATCTAAGAAAAGATAGCATTTAGTAAATCGAATAGTAGAGATTTAGTTTCTGTTAAATAAGCGTAGAATAAATCTTCATTCTCGCCTTTAGCTATTATTTTTATAAAAGTACCTGATAAGATAGGTCCATACATATGTAAGGTGTTATTATCTAATTCTTTACGTATGTCTTTGTTATAATAAACCATTTTAATATATTTACCTTCCATAATAGTAATAGAATCGCTATTAATTTTGTATTTTCTTTTATACAAAGTAAGAAGATCTACTGTAGTTTTTTCAAGGAAGTTAAATATAGAATTATGCTCCTTAAATATAGTTTTTATAGCTTCATAGTTATTTCCATATTTTTCAATATATTTAGATATATGAAAATTCTTTAGACTTCTCAAAAATAAAGACCTGTCAGGATATACTAATGCTGTATCCATATCCAAGAATTTGATAACATCCACCATTATAATTTTGTGGAATTATAAAATTAAATTTCTATGATTTTGTCAATACACGATCTTATAATTTCTTTAATAGTATCAGTCATTTCATAGCTGGACCAAGTTTCTATAGGATGTGGTGTTACTACAATAATAGATTCCGTGTGAGGTAGAGGGTAATATTCTACTTTACCCTGGTTAAGGTCTCCCAACTTAATACCATTATAATATATTATATCTTGTAATACACTGAACAAGTCTTTAGCAGTAGTAGATATAGAATATTCTTGAATCCTCTGTGCTAGAGAAGAACTCTTAAATATAGAAGATTTCCTTCTAATAGTCATTTTCTCAACTTCATCAAGCCTACCTGTAAATAACTTTCTAGATAGCATAGAAAATGGGTCTATTATATACACATAGTATCTGTAAGGTGGATTACTATAGTAACTGGAATATGCTAGTTCTAGCTCTTTACAGAGAATCTCTAGTTTATCATCTACTACATCAAAACCTACTTCTTTAATAACAGTTCTTCTTTTGGCTTTGAAGAGCTTTAGTATGTTTTCTAGTAATGTAGATATAAGCATAGGAGAGACTACATCTTGGTTGCTGTATAAACTACAAGTAAGTAGCATATTGACCATGTGATAGATAGGATATATAACTCTCCTACAGAATTTAGGAAGATAATTACCTTCAGGTGTTTTACCTGTGAAGACTGTGTAATATTCTTCTTTATATGAACTTTTTCTAAACTCTCTCTTTAGTATATTATTAGGTAATAAGAAGAGATATCCATCTCCAAAAAGTTGATCGAAAGCCCTTCCTAAATATAATTTGTGTATCACTATAGACTCTTTAGGAATATTTAGAAAACCTCTTGGTAGTCTTATAGAAGGAGTAAGATTTACTGGTTCTTCATATTCTTGAGATAGTTTCATAGAGACTTTTTCTAAATAAGCAAAGTTCTTCAAATTGTCTTTCCTAACAGAGTCTAATACTGATTCAAAGTATTGAGTATTGAAGTATTTGGTGAACATTATATAGCTGTTGGCTATTGAATAGGAGATGTAATCGTTGAGGAACTGGGTAGTTATAGAATGATATGAAAGATATTTAGGGTAATCACTTAATGAAGGTATGTTCATCTCTTCGAACAATTTTTTAAGAAGTCTCATATATGTTATAGACTTGAAATAAGAGTCATAGATAATGAAAGAGTTAGTACTAAAAACATATGCTAATCTCTTTTCTCTATATAATCTGTAAGCTACTAGAGATGGATAAGATGTGTCAGTGGCTAAAGTATGTAGAGTTATTAATAAATAATCATCTTCTCCAAGTTCGTCTACAAATACATGCGAGAATCTTGTGAGCAAATAAGTAGAAATCTTATCCTTAATACTTCTCGCTTTGAGAGATAATATAGTGGTAACTGGTATAGCTTCTGAATAGACAAACTCAGGATCTTCTAATAGAGGTAAGACATATTCTACAGTTTCTTTAATATAGTTCTTATCTTTTAGCAAATTAACTACCTGTTTTATAATTTCTACTTCTTTGTAATAAGATCTTTCTCTATCTAAATTATTAATAGTGTCTCTGATAGCATTAGCAAACACATAGAGAGATACATGGTAAGGATATTTAGTGTACTTAGTAGACATAGAAGCTATAGTGTTGTAGATGTTGTTAAGAGTCATAGATTTGTCCGTAATGTTATAACCAATTCTGGAGTATTTATAAAGAGTATGTTTATCTTCTTCAATGTTATAAGGCACTTCTTCTTTAGATATTATGGTTGCTCCTAAACGATAGAAAAGTGGTTGTGTATATACTTCTACTCTTCCAATCTCTTTTAGCTCTTTGAGTAGGATATAAGAAGGAGTTATTTTGAAATCGTCTTTAGGTATTAATACCCTTTCATAAGTATAAGCTCTCACTTCTTTAAAAAATAATAAGAGAGTTTTACTCTTCTTTTAGATCTTCGAGGATACTAGAATAAGTACTCTTAGCTTTGTTGAATAGATTACCGTATACTTTAGTTTTATCCAGTATATAATCTGTTTTCTCCTTTCTAACTTCAGGAGAGTAGTCTTTGAAACTTTTAGAAATATCTTCTAGCATCTGAGTAATGTCTTTCTTTAACTCTTCTCTTCTAACTAAATCACACATCTTTTTGATATCTCTAAAATCTTCTTGATATCTACCATCGTTGAATATCTTATCTATAGGAGTCTCATCTACTATAGTACATACTTCCTTAGCAGTATTTTCCATTTTGTTATACTCGTGTAGAGATACATGTATTAGAGTATCAGGATACACTAACTCAGGAGAAGCTAATCCTTGTACTGTATTAGTGAAAGTATTATAAGACTTCAAACCTTCCTCTGATAACGCTATAGCTTTCTTAGCTTTGTTAATTATATCATCTCTTATAGCTAATTCCATAATAAACTGAGGATATTCAACCTTATAAAAATTTCATAATTTCATAATATAATAAATTTAAAAATTCATAAAATTATGAAATTACATGAGTCTTCCTAAAGTGAATAGAATCTCTGTAGATATAGATATAACTGATCCTAAAAATGATCTGATTAAATTAATAACTAGTTATATTCATGCTAGAATTATTTTCGGAAAAGATAATGTGTATTTATTTATATCTCCTTCTGGGAGAGGTTATAGATTGTACATTAAAGCAACAGTAGATGTTTTTGAGAACCTGTTATATAGAGCTTTGTTCAACGATGATCCTTACAGATTATTATATTCACTGAAAAGGTATTTTCTAACTCAAGATCCTGATGAAATAGATGTAGAGTTTATACAGAAGGATTACAAAATAGGTGGTAATATAGGTAAGAATAGAATACGAGAAGTAGATTTGGAAAGTGATGAAGAGTTGAAGAAGATTATAGAAGAATTAGAAAAGAAGTATGGTAGTAGAGAGTTCGAAGATTTGTTATTGAAGAACTTGCATAAGTTTGAGAAAGTGTTATTACCTAATATGAAACCTGTAAAGGTATTATATATAGTTATAGAGAATGATGAGAAGGTTAGAGACGAGATAATAAATGAAGTGCAAGAGTTAAAGGGTTATTATAGAGTTATACCAGATGTGTATTATGATAATAGAATTATCATAAGAATAGTAGCTACTCAAGATGCATTGAAAAGTATATTAGAAAAATTCAGAGATAAAATCCTCAAATATAAATTTATGGACTCTGTGACGAAGTACTAGAGGTTTTAAGAGCTTTTAGGTATTCTGGTTTGGGTATTTCTTTGTGTAGATATTTTTCTGCTATATCATAGAATGTTTCAGGACCTTCTATTTCATTTAGAATTTCAAGAGCTTCTTTAGTAGGTACTTTCTTAACTTTACTTTCCATTGAGTAAGTAATCATTCTTGGTATATCATCTTCTTTGATTACATGAGGCTTCAACTCCTTGAGCTTTGGAATAACTGAAGGTTCTAATATAGAAGCTAACACTTTCTTCCATTCAGCTAACTGTCCTCTGTGGTAATGTTGCTCTATAATGTTGTAAATATAATCTGGGATGTTGGTTACATACAAAGACTCTAAGAGATCATTCTCATCAAAATCTCTACATACTAATATAGCAGTATTTTCTGCTAAAGGCATACCAAACACTTGTACCATAAAACGAGGAACTCCTTTATCATCCTCTACACAAGAAATCATATACGAATATATCAATACAGGATCCCATTCTACAGGTATTTCTCTTCGTAGCATAAATATATAATGTTTGGAAAAGGTTTTAAATTAAATAGAAAGAGTTATAAAGTTAAAAAAGAAGTTATGCAGTAGCTGTTTGTACCATAGCAAGTTTCTTTTGAACCCATTTGATTCTTCCTTCTTTGGCTGCTTTGTTGTATATTTTCTGTAATCTCTTGATAGATGCTGTTCTAGCTCTCTTAGCTTTGAATCCAAGTAACTTGGAAATCATTGAAGCTGGTAAGTATGGAAGCATTCTTTCTCCAACTTTGGAAGCGATAGCTTTAGGATCTATACCAAATCTCTCCATCTCGTTTTTACCATATTTGAGCTTAGGAGCGTGTTGTGGCTGAACTACAGATACATTTGTCTCTTCAATACCATATTGTGTTGCAGCTTGTCTACAAGCTTTTGCAGCATCTTCTCTGTTGCCTGCAGATCCTCTTTTTACATTATTGTAGATTGGTCCACTGTAAGATCCTGCAATACCGTGTCTTAGTCCATCAACGACTACCATCAAATACCAATTACCGTCATCGTCTACTTTACAAACAGCCTTTGGTGTTCCGCTCTTTGGAGTGTGTATATGAATTGTTCCTTCTGCCATAATGTTATAGCGAATGTGTGATTATATAAAGGTTGTTAAAAAAATTTGTAATAAAAATTTGAAACAGTTTATTTAAATATATCCAATATAGATAAACCCGTACTCTCTACAGCATATCTATAGATTACTAGTCCTGCATACATTACATATAATCCTGCTAATATACCATATATAGAGTATAGCCAGCCAAAGAGAGATTTATTCACTAAATTATAGAATAAACTATCAAAGAATAGACAGCTACCAAAGAACCACTTGAATATAGCTGAAGTAAGATGTCTTCTGAACTTCCATATATCGTCCTCATATTTGTAGTGTAAAATATCTGCTACTCCCATAATTATAGCTAAAAGCCCAAGTATCCATGATAGAGATATACCAAAGTATTCATATTTGATAAATATTAATCCTGCAAACAATAGATATATACCAGACACTAGATGGAATTCTTTGATATGTGCCCAGTGTTCTGAGTACGCTAGATCAATGAAAGCCTTTAGACCAAATAGAAATGCTAGTATTAGAAAGCCTAAGCTGTATGATGGATAATGTACCATATATACATTATATAACACTAGGAAATAGAATGCTATTAAGAAGTTCGCTATACAGCTAACAGTATATCTTATTCGTTTATCCACTTCCATTTTGTCTAATAGTACTACATATTATATAATACTTTTTTTAAGAGTTTGTTTTCGATTTAATATATCCTGTAATAAGTTATCAGTATTATTCTTAGTAAGTGGCAAGTTGTTTGGTAAGTTTTGTTGAGATGTTTTGTTGATTAGCTTCTTTTTGTTAGACAGTATTTTATCTACTTCTTTAAGTAATTTATTTTCTTGCACATCGTCCGTACATCTAACTTCACAATCTACATCCATATTAATTATTACTATTTGATTCTTTAACCTTTTCAGTTAGTTCTGGGATATGATCTTGTTCTGCACAATAGATATCACCTAAACAGCTTAATAGATCCATAGTAAAAGCGTTAATAGTCTCTTCTTTTAGTCTTAATTCCTCGAATATTCTTCTAGTTTCTATCATAACTTTTTCTATTTCGGCTCTGTATGTAGATAGAAGAGCTTGTATACTCATTAGATACTCCCTATCAAATTCTACAGAACCTTCATATATCTCTAAGAGACTTAGTACTACTTTTGTTAAGTCATTAATAAGTTTGGCTAATCTTCCATGTATCTCTACTAATTTGTTTTTTTGTTCTTCAGGTACATTATCTAAAGAAGTAAGTTCTCTAGCTATTTTGGAAGAAGCTTCTCTCAAGTATCTCAATACTCCTGTCATATGCTTGAAAGTACAATGTACAGAATAGTTTACAGTTCTACCCCCACTCATCATGAATTATTTAGAATTAGCAGTAAGCTCTTCTTGATCAGTACCTTTGATAGTCTCATATAACATGTCGAAGTACTTCTTCTTGATGAGTTTAGAGTATTTGATGAAGAAATAAGGATCATATATTACATTAAGTATTATCCTCTTGAGGTCTTCAGGTAGCTGGTCAAAAGGTATTATCTTACCTATATATTCACTCATGTCTCTTTTATAATGTTGTATAGTAACTCCGTAGTCCTTAATTACTAAGAAAGTATTTTTATCTATAACAAAAACTATATCGTTCTTAGGTATGTAGAGATGTTTGTCTCTAATATTATCATCTCCATTAGTTTTCTCAAGCAAATTATATTCACTTAATTTGTTGATACAATATCTTAAAGAAGAGTAACTACATCCTAATTCTTTAGCTATCAAAGCTATACTCACTGGTTTCTTAGTTAGATTGTAATAATATAGTAAAGCGTTTAAAACTACCAGATCTCGTAAAGTTATATTATAATTATATTCCATCTTCATCATTATCTAATTTGATAAATTCTTCAAGCTGTTTAATTTCTTCTTCAGTAATACAACCATTATTTAGCATAACTTCTAATAAATGGTCATCTTCGTATTTGTCATATAAATATCTTAATAAGTTACAATATTTCTTCTTAGTAATAGGGTCTAATTCACGAGATTTTTTAACAGAATTTTTAACATTATTTATAGTTTTAGCAGCAGCAGATATACCAGTTTGAGTATAAGAAGCTTTATCTAATTTTTCGGCTATTTTTTCAGCTTCTTTATTAGCTATTTCTTCTACTTTAGGCATAGCTCTCTTTTCTATATATCTTTTGACAGCTATTGAAAATATAGTTGAGGCAGCTAGATCTGGTACTAACTGTATCAATTCAAAAGGTAACATAATATATTATAATTTATAATTTATTTTTAAGTTTACTATGAGTACAAAATCTCTACCTTGCTTTACATCTATCTCTAAAATACCTTCTAAATCTTTAGTTTTTATATGATATTTACCTGGATTTATAACAAATTTCTTAAAAACTCTTCCAGTTTTTTTATTATATTCATTATGTATAGAGATAAAACCTTTTTTGAGACCATAACGAATGACTTTTAAAATAGTGGGAAAATTCTCTATTTTAGCATTATATTTTAAAGTCCTCCAAGTGTCATATTTAGCTAACAAAGGTAAATAACGTAATATAGAAGATGCTGTAATATTAGTTTCTGGTATATAATTTCTAGATAGGTATGATGGTATATCACTGTGTATTATATCCATTTATTATAATTGTTATGGTAACAATAAAAAATGTTTAAAAAATTAGGTATAACCTCCAGAATTTATATAGATATAATAGTACAGTGGATTCTTGAATAGATATGCCGCAAATAATACAGGTCCTCCTATAGCCCTAGGTAATTTATCAATAACCTCTGCGTATATTTTACTAGCTGGAACCCATTCTTTAAGTGCCTTAGGATTTAAACCCTTGATATAATAAATTTTCTCATTACCTTGCATTTTTACTGCAAAAATTCTATGGCATACTAGATAACCATAAAACTCTGGTCCCTTCCAATAACATACATTATCACCTATCTTAAAATTGCTCTTGTTTATATGTGTATTGAGTATGAGCATGTTAATAGGAGTCCAAGCACATTTGCTATCAGTAATAGGTAAATACTCATAGATAGGATCGTTGTAAGCACACATAGAATAACCATCATTTAGAAAAGCTGCCATACCAGTTAGTTTTAATTGAGCTATGCTAAAAGCGTCTATTATAAACCCTACTATTACTATACCTGCGAAAATGATAGCTAAATCTTTTAGTGATGGTAACAAACCGTTACCTCTTTCCATTAATTAATATAGAATAATCAAAAATAAAAAATAATCAAGTTTATGCTAGTAACTTAGAAACCTGGTAGATAATGTATTCGAACAATCTACCAAACAATAGCAAAGAGTATGCTGATGCTACACTACCTATTACTATTGGTAATGTTATTGTAACTGATAAGTTAGATACTGCTGAGTGTACTATGTATGAATTAGTGGTTAAGTAAGCGAATAGATACTTTGTTGCTGATGCTGTAGTAAATGATGTAAATTGTGATAGAGGTCCTATTATTGGAGCTAAAGTTATTAAGAATATTGGAAATGCAAAAGCCATTACTGCTCCAATAACAGCATCTAAGAATGCTGATTTATCTGGCTCTAAGAATTTGTAATCATAGAAATATATAATACTCATACCTACTAGAGCTACTGTAAAGAATAGTGTTATATTAATACTATGTGTAAATGTATACACTATAGAAAATACTAAGTTACCAAAGGTAGCTGCTATTATAGGGAAAAGTACTCCTGCTATAATACCTGCCTTTAATGCATTATCCAAAGAAAATCCTTTGATATCAAAATCCTTCCATATAAATCTTAAGATTGCCAACCTTAGCATCTCTATATACTTTAATATTGGCACATTGATCAATCCTGTTGGTTCTATCTCTACATAGTCGTAAGGAGATCCGCTAACCATAAAGAGTAATGATATTCCTTACTATATAAAGATTGTTTAAAATTGTTGCAATATTAATTATGAGTTAAGTTTAATACTTATTTTCTATTATAATATGAGGTGTAGGCTTTAGATAGATTATAGCTCCTATACCAGGTATACCTTCATAGTGTTTCTTAACAGGACTATAATAAATTATTTTTATTATCATAAATTTACCATCAGCTGTAGTAATTTCAGCGGTTACAGTACCCTCATATTTATAGATATTAAGTATTTTACTACCTGGATATTTACGTTTAATATATTCTATTAAGTATTTTTCCATAGTAGGATATATCTCTTTTTCTAATTCTTCTAAAAACTCTTCAATAATACGTATAGTATCTTGGTATTCTTCTAAAGATAAAGAATAAGCTTTAAATGTATATTTTTCAGTATATACTTTGCCATCTATCATATATCTTAATAATAATAAATATTGTATCTTATTTTCAGGATATATTTCTATCTCAAAGAATTCTATATTATTTATATTATGTTTAATATAATCTATTATTTTTTGTACAGCGTATAGTATAGATCCCATTATACTTTTACTTGTTTTAATAATTCATAATATTTATACATGAGATAACCTAATAGCATTATTACTAATAATACTATATCTACCATCTTCAAATACTTGTATAAATAAGCTAGGAACAATATAGATAGAACCAACAGATAGAAATATAACAACCTGTATCTCCTTTCCATTAATAGTAAATACTTCTCTTCTAAAATATGTTTTGTTTTTAATATATTTTTATAAAATTATGAAAATGCAAGATTATGTAATTTCAATAGGAGAAATTCCCAAAATACTAAAATTATATTGGGGTACTAAAATACCTGTTTATTTTATAGGAGCACCTGGTATAGGTAAGTCAGATCTTGTAAGAGAATTCTGTAGAGAGATGGCAGAAAAATATAAAAGAGAGTTTATAGAATGGTTTGATATTTATGGAGAGAAAGAGAAAGAAGTATTGAATCATCCTGAAAAATATTTCTTGTTAGTAGATGTTAAATTATATGAGTTAGAACCTCAAGATGTGAAAGGTTTTATATTTATAGATAAGGATAAGGATAGTGTCACTATAATACCCTGGAACTGGATGAAAGTCTTTTACAGTGATAAGTCGATGGGTGTTATTTTCTTAGATGAGTTGAATATGGCTCATAGAGAAGTTATGAAAGTGGCTTTTCAGTTAATGTATCAGAGAGTATTAGGTAATAAGAGAATAAGAGGAGAAGTTTTAATAGCAGCAGCTGGTAATCCTCCGAAAGACAATTACCTCGCTGTCAAACTACCCATACCCTTGCAAGACAGAATGGCTATATACCATGTGAAAGCTACATATGAAGACTGGATAGGTTATGCCAATAAACATAATTTGAATATATATGTTAGGAAGTTCCTATCATTATATCCTGATAAATTATTGGTGAATAATCCAGATAGTAGAGATAAGATAACATCCCCAAGATCTTGGACCATGCTATCATATGTTATGGATAAGATAAATGTTGAGAAGATAGATGAAGGTTCTTTGTATAAGATAGTCAGTGCTCATATTGATGAAGATACCAGTTCTGCTTTTGTGAGATTTGTCAAAAATTACAAGACGCTAACTAAGTTATTTACTGATGTATATAAGAGATGTATAGAAGAGCCTGATGAGTTGTATTCTAAAGAAAATGATGTTGATTTTATGATAGGTTTTATAGAATATATTAGCTCACTATATTTGCAAGGGAAGTTACATATAGATAAGATGTTATACATTATAGAAGTCATATATAGCATGAGACCTGAGTATATTATAACTTTATTTATAACTATGGCAGATAAAATATATACTATGAAAAAAGGCAAAAACAGATTTATAAAATTGTTAGATAGTATGAAGATAAAACTCTCTGGCTTATATGACCTGTTAATTAAGACTAATATAGAAACATGTCTTACTCTTGTTCCGTAGTATATTTGGAAGTAGTTAAAAGTATCTTGAATTTTATAATAGATCTCAAGGACAGAAAGGGATTCAGTGCTCATATTAGAAACATCAATTATATAAATGACATGCTAGAATATTACAGTAAAAATTACAACAAACTAGGTATCTTATACACCCGTCTTGAAAATGGAGTGCAGTTATCTATAGATTATGTAGAAGGTCGCAAACCTATACTAGTTATAACCAACAAAGAGTGTATAGTGTATATACCCACTTTGCTTGAGAGTATAATGATATCTTTATTATCTATAGATGATATGCTTAGCAGATTATATCTGGTAAATGCTATGGATGTTAAAATAAGATTATCAACTCATTTTATTAATATACTGAGAGAAGTGAGGCATATATACAATAGAATTTATAATTTAGTAAATAAAATGTCTGTAAATGGTAAAATAAATTTGTATATACATAGAGTGATTATTAAATTTGAAGGTAATAGATACTACAAAGAATATCCTTTATGGTTTGCCGAACTAGTTAAAGATTTATATAAATTAGTAGAAGATTTATTAGTAAACATAAGAGATATAGAACTAGAAATAATGCGTATAACATCTAGTTAATACTAATTTTATGAATGTGGGATTTATTTTGATGTCAAGAATTTTTCGTTTAACAGGTTCGTTACAAGCACATTCGTATCTTTTTTCAAAAACCCCCTAATATAAAGGAGGAAGAGAAGGGTAGGAGATAAACCCCCCGCAACCAGTGGCAAACCTACCTAATTTTACGCCACACTACCCACACTTCCCTTTTTACCACCACTACCATGATAGCCTGTAGTATGTATAAGTATTTAACCTTTATGTACCACTAGAAAGTGGTAAAGCTATTTGAACATAGCTTTATTATAAGAGATACTAAATAATACAATGGAAGGTAACAAATTGGGTGAGTATTTCAAAAAATTGTTACCCTATATTATACCAGCAGTGATTTTGTTAGCGGTTATAAGTATATTTGTTATACCACTAAAACCACAGATAAAAGTGTTTGAACAGCCAAAGTTAGAAGCTGTAGGTAATGTCTGTTCTAGGTTATATAATACAACTTTCGTTAATGGAACTGCTCAGTTAGGGGATATGTACTTGAAGAAGGTAGGTTTAGTTACTAATCCTAATTATGATATATATTTAGGTATAGAGAAGACAGGTTTAGGATACTCTATTATTAATATTATTAGGTGTGATAAAGAAGGAGCTTTCTTTCCAGTTAGATGTTATATTAAATCTCTAGAAGGAGATAAAGTAAGTGTAGATTTTACTGAGGCTCAGGAGATGTTCTCTATTATATATAAAGGATACGCTCCTGATGCAGTGACGGCTCAGTGTTTTGCTGTTAAAGCTTTATCATGAAGATATCTATAAATCTAATAGCTATATTAATATTAGTTACTTTTTTATATTACATAGTCCTATTATTTGTAAAACCTGTAGCTTATTCTGCCTATATTAATAAGTTAAATGCTTTTTATAGTAATCAAACTTTAGACACTCTTGATAAGATATCTCCTTTGAGATCTTATGGAGTGAGTGTAAAGAATTTAGATTATAGTGTATGTAGATATGTAGTATATAAGTATGTAAATCCACCGTTTATAGATAAATTATCACCTTATGCTGAGAAAATGGCTGTGTATGATATATGTTCCCAACTAGTATATAATTTATTGATGGATGCAGTAGTAAGCGATAAAGCAATAATACCTGCAGAAAATATTACCAAAGAAAAAATAACTTATTGTTTGAAAAAATACTTGAGTAATTATCAATATTTACTTATGAACATGGATAATACACCAATAAAAGAATGTATATTAGAGAATAATCAAAGCCATTATAGTTTTAGCAAGTAATCCTACAAAAGCACTTACTACAGCATCTCCTATATCTAAAGATATAGGAATAATATTCTCTAATTTGCCAGTTACTTTGAGTATGTAAAATATTGGTGCTAGGATAAGGTAAGTTAATATAGAACCTGTTATGGGTTGTTGTAATAAAGAAATAATAGTATAATTCCTTGTTATAGTGAAGATCCATACTATGTTGGATAAAGTCAATGCCCAGCTAGCCCATCTTATAGATATACATAGATCTATTTTTGTTAGAAGATAGTCAATAAATAATAATATAAAGTAAGTTACTACACAGATAGCTGTTGCTTTGAGTACGAAGAACCAGTTAAAGTTTGTGTGATACATAGTCTTTACTGCTATAGCTAGAGATGCTGCATCTAATAAATAAGACACTAAGAATGATAGAATACTTGTAGAAACAATAAGATATAGGAAGTTGGGCTCGTGCTTGGTAGCACATAACTTAACCATTAGAGTAATATATTCTGATGTTATTAAGAATGTTATGAGTATGTATTTCGATAATCTTGAGATTATAGAAGAATTGCTTACTCATTATAGAGCTGATGATATAAGAGTACTGAAGAAGTTGTATGAACATGCTACTCTTGTTGGGAGGAAATACAATAAAGTACTTGTAGATAATCCGTTAATAACCAGGTTGTTGTTGTATTGTTTGTATAAGTATGGGTTGAAGAAACCGTATGGTAAGTTGTTTACTACAAGGTACGAGAAAGATGCTAAAGGTAATAGTAAGATAATAATAGATTTCTCAGCGGTAGGTCTTCATACTCTCATGAGTCTTGCGTTTAATGTAGTGTTCTTTCCACAAACAGATATTATAGATGAGTTAGTTAATTTGCCTGCTCTGGCTATGTTGTACTATGCTAATCTAGCTAGGATGAGGATGTTACATACTATAGATAATCCATATGTAGTTGATTTTATTGTTAAAAGGGAAATATTGAAGGATTTTGTAGGAGAAGATAGAGAGTTCTTGAAATATTTGACAGTATATGGAGTGAAAGTAGATAGCTTGTTGTATGATCATCCCTTAATGTACCTACCCTATGATTATACTTTAGAGTATTATGATCGTAAGTTGAATGAGGAAGGAGTGTTGAACAAGTATGAGAGGTCTTGTGATGACAAAGGAATTACACCTGAAGATACTTTGAGTGATGCTATGCTGAAACTAAACTATTACTTTGAGTTGATGAACAAGAAGTTGAGGAAGTTGAAGAAGAAAATAGATTAATTTATTCCTCTCCAGGGGGGAACATTGTCTTAATTATTTCTTCCATATCGGGTAAAGGTTCACCTTTTTCTTCTAGTGTTGTTAGGTAAGCGTTGTATAAAGTGTCTAATAACATAGGTAGTTGTCTGATAGATCTCACACTTACTGCCTGTCTATAATATATAGGATATAGAGTAGAATGTTTGCGGAAGTGATTGAGTGCTCTGTTATCTAAGATTATAGTAAAACCGAAATCATCGTGAGCTCTTGTAATTCTACCAGATGCTTGTACTATGTATAGAGCAAAGTACCAGTGATATAGTTCTGGATAGTATTTTGATAAGAACCTCATAAAAGGATCTGTTCTTACATCAGGTATTGGTGCTTTAACTATTATCTGAGCTCTAGCTGTATCATACTTGAAATCTACTCCTTCAGATAAACCTGCTCCTATTAAAATACCTTCTTTAGATTTTACAAAATCTGCTATAGTTTTTTGTATGTCTTTGTCAGTAACAAATACCTTATAGTTATTATTGATAAGATAATCTGTAAGTAGATCTTTAATCATATTATTGTAAGTGTGTATTACTATTTTTCTGAAACCTGGGTATTGATAAATAGAAGATACTATTATATATATATAGTTAGTTATAGATTTTGTAAAAATATTTGTATTAGTTACTTTAATATCTTCTAAGTAAATAACTCTTCTTCTAGATGGTGGGAACATGTCTTTTAGAGATGTAATTCTTACATCTGAGAAGGAGTACTTCTGTGGTGGGAGAGTAGCTGACATAAGTATTATCTTATTTACTAATGTTGATAGATAATCTATGAATGCTATAGAGGAGAAGTAAGTAGGTGTTATAGTAATACCCTTATCGCTTACAGATATTACAAAATACTTCTTTAGGTGTTCTCCTTCTGTTTCTATGAAAGATTTGATAGTATAAGTAGCTATTATCTTGTAAATAAAACTAGATAATTCCATTCTGAAAGGACCTGTTATATTTCTTACATCTTCCTTCATTACTTCTAAGCTATCGTACATATATTCTATGAAGTTGCTGAGTCCTTCGTAGTCTTCTTTATGGGTTACAAAATCACGACAGTTATCTAATAGTTTGTTTTCTTGGAGGTATTTGTAGAGTTTACCGTAGATTTTGATAGTACAGAGATCGGAAAATGTGGAAGGTAATGTGTGGGCTTCGTCAAATACTATTACTGAAGGACAAGGTAAGCTATCGTTGAATAGTAAGTGTACTAATAAGTAGTGGTGATTGGTGAATATTACCTTGCTGTTGTAGACTTGGAATTCATTCCTCCAGTAATCACAAGTATCTTCGTATATTTTTAGTAGTTTAACATGAGCTTTAGGATTATCTAAAGCGAAAGATAGGTTGAATCCATATAAGATATCATAGTTAGGATCTTCTATTAGATCTACTAATTCTTCATAAGTTCCATCTAAGATCTTAGGCATATATTTACACTTGAGTCCTAACTGAGTAAGACACACTTCTGAGTTATGTTTGTATTTACATGGGAAAGAAGAAAGACCTTTACCTACAGCATAAGATATACCGTGTTTCTTTAGTATATCTGAGAAATCCTTTACATATTGATGTTGTAGTTGTTTAGTTCTGCTACTGATTACTATCTTCCTGTAAGTGTTTTTATAATCAGTATCTTCTGATAAAGCTATTATCATAGCTAATAGAGATTTACCTGTACCTGGTGGAGCTTCTATTTCTATAACATTGTGATCTCTTACATCTTCGTAACTATTTAATATATCTTCTTGTGAAGGTCTTAGGAGAGGATATTTATCAGCAAAGATATTAAAATAAGTCTCCCATACACTTGTTACCATTTACTCTTCTTTGTTTTCTTTATCAATTAACTTTTCTATTAGTTCCGTTAGCTCGAGCATATTTTCTGTTAATGTTAGAACAGAGCTCTCTAACATCTTTACCTGTTTTGTTAGAGAAGTTAGGTTATATATCATTAATAAGTAGAGTTCTGGAGGAGGTATTCTTATAGCTAGGTAGTTGAAGATCTCTATACCAAATCTGTACACAATAGCTTCTAGAAGTTTTCTTGCTAGAACATTTACAGTAATTTTCTTCTTCACTATTTGATCACCTTCCTTAACATTAACCTCTATTTCTATTGGAATGAATTTATTTTCAAGTTCTTTCATTTTTTCTTCATATTCTTCTTGGAGTGCTTTCAAATAATCTTCAGAAAGTTGTGGTGTAGTTTCTTTACTTGTTATTAACTCGTAGAAATTCTCATAAAAATTCTTGTAAAAGTCTATGATTTCTTGTAATTGATTAGTAGGTAAATGTGACTGATGTTCTCTTAAATAATCTTTTACAGCTGTAATTTTGTCTTTAGTTTCTTTAACATCTGACATTTATAAGATTGTAATATTACATTAATATACATTTTCAATGTTGTGAAAATGCAATAATGTAGAATTATAAAAATTTTTGATCATAATTTAGGTATGTCAGTAAGAAAGTTATTGTTGGGTATGATTTTTATTGGACTTGTTTTAGTGTCTCGTAGCGTTCTAGCATTGACGGTAGATACTCCTAACAAGGTGGTGAGTATTAATTTCAATGATTTAGATGGAACTACTATTACAGTTAAGACTCATGGTCAATATTTACCGTTCTTTATAAAGGTAAGAAATGTTCCTAAAGGTGAGTATAGTATAAGTATACCTGAAGAGTATAGAGAGAATATTATATGTGCTCCTACAGCTTTCAAGTTTAGTGGTACTTCTGATATGGAGATTACATGTATAGTAAAACCTACAACAGTTAACAACATCAACATGGTAGTAACAAGAACTTACAACAATTCTACACAGTCTTATGATGTTTATATTAACATAGTCAATCAGAAGATATGGTATAAAGTGTTCTCTGGGGGTGTGCCTTCTGGATCTTCTATATCAAATGGAGAATATACTATCATACCAAAAGCTAAGAGTATATTCTCTTTGATGGTTGTTAGGAAAGGAGGTACTGTTGTGTTTACGGGTTTGATGTTCCCTGGTCAGTTGTTAAATGTTACTAATGACTTAAAGATAAAATTCTTTGGAGCTTATGATAATGTATCCTACTTTGAAGTATATTCTACTTCTGATAATAAATTTGCAGAAGTTAGTCTAGAATCTAAGATTAAGTATGTGTTTGTTAAACCTGTCTGTAAAGTAGAAGGAGATTTCATAGTGTTGAAAGATGTAGATGCTAATGTATATTACACAGATGGTTCTAATGAGACTATATCCGCTAATGAAACTCCTGTTAAGATACCAAAGAAGAATGTAGCTAAGGTAATATGTGGTAAGATATTGCAGTTCTCAACAGTACCTGTTAAACCTACTAAGCCACAACCAAAACCTACAACAACTAGTGCTCCTACATTTAGAATACCACCTAGAACTATATATTATGTAGGAGATACTGTCAATATAGTAGCTAATAGACCTTTTACTATATCATGTGATAATGGTTTGCAGGAGAATACAACAGTATTCACACATAAATTCGAAGCTCCTGCTACATGTACAGTAGTGCTAGGTAGTCAGATTAGGACTTTCTATGTGAAGAACAGACCAGTTACTACTACAGCTTCTGCTAATCAATTCTATAATAAGTATAATATACAAGATTATTACAGATTGTTAGGTTTGTTATTAATAATAGCAGCTGGTTACTACATATACAAGAACAGAGAGAGGTTTAAATTTATCAGAAAGAAAGAAGAGAAAGAAGAACCTGAAGAGGTAGTGGTTAAGAATGCTCTAGAAGGAGAACACTAAAATGACTAGAGTATTAGTAACGATACTAGGGGATTATTTAGGGAAGATAGTGAATATGGAAAGATTGGATAATGAGAGATTTAGAGTTACTGTTAATAAGTTAGTTATCTATGAAGCAGAACCAGTAACAAGATTGAATTTCAGACAGCTACACAGAGTATGGAGGGAGATGTTGAGAAAAGCTGATGAATATAGTGCTAGACTTTTTTTAGTTATTGCTGATACAAGATATGATCAATACACTTTGAATAACGATGATGTGTTACCTGTATTAAAACCTGATGCTACTGCTTTAATAGTGTTAAGAGATGGTAAATGGGAGAAAGTTCCTTATGAAGTTTTAGGTCTTCAATCTCCTGTAGAAGCTGAACTCGTATCTTCATGGTACACTCGTTACAACGCTATGTTAGGTGCTTATAAATATATGCTCTATGAAGTAGATCGTTATAGAAATATGCTTATTAGATATGCTGAATATTCTAAGAGATTGCATGAGAGATTGGTAGAATCTGAAAAATTAATAACAGAGTTGATGAAGAAGTCTGTAGATTTTCAGACAGAACTACAATCTATGTACAGCACTATAAGATCACTTGAGAATTATATAGGTGTCAAGAATAAAGAGTCCAAGATATTCAAAGATGCTTATGAGGAGTTATTAAAGAGAGTTAAGAACTTGTTAAATATAGCTCCTAGAGTTGTAGAACTTACTAATAAATTAGCTACTTTCGAACTCAGTAAGGAAGTAGAAGAATCTATGCTAACTACAGAGATTTCTAAGTTAGAGAAAGAAACTATGAAAACTATAACAGAAGTGGATAGACTTAAGGAGGAGATTAATAGACTGAAAGAGAGCAAGGGTGAGACTGTTAAAGAGACAGCACCTCCTAAAGAAGAGACTACTGAAGAATCTACAGAAGTGACTGGAGAGGAAGAAGGTGGAGGTGAAGAAGTATTCTTAGAGTAATGGTAAGGCATACCTATATAGAGAATGTACCTCTTGCTCTTCTTTATTTAGCCCTAACTGGGAATATAGATAAGAAGGACCTGGAGCTTTATTTGATAGATAAACCCAAACTAGCAGAAGTATTGCTTAACTTCAATTATTACAGTAACAAATACAGGAAGAGAGTAGTGGTTAATTATTTATGGGATATTATGAGCAAGTATAAAGAAGCGGATATTATGAAGAGGTTGAGGTTGTTGAGTATAGATATCTCTTTCATGGGTTCGGATAGGTTGAAGTTGTATACTCCCTATCTAGTGGAAATTGCTGCTATGATTGAGAAGAAAGCTAGAGAGTATGGAGTATTAGATCATAGATTGGAGCAAGCTTTTGATGATTTGTATAATGCTATTAAGAAGGAGAAGATAAGACCTTCTGAAGTTATATCTGCTCTAACTAGAATATATACTCTTGTAGAGTTGTCTGGAGCTCAGAAGAGAATGTTTGAGCCTATGAAACGAGAAGAAGTGCAGATGGAGTTTAAACCTACTGTTGAGAAGAAGAGAGTACCTAAAGTAGAGACTGTTGATGAAAGCGTGATCACTACTTTCTTAGAACATGTAGAAGATTGTGAGAAGAAGGGTAACAATCAAATATCTAAAGTTATTTCTTCATTCTTTGCTAAGCACAGTAATATGGTTAGTAATATTTCAGAGGTTTATTCTTTGTATAAGGATTGTTTGAGAAAGGGATATGTTTCTCTGGATAATAAAAGGCGTATATGTTTAACAGATAAAGGAAGAAAATTAATACATGGTGGGGAAGAGTAAGAAAACACCTATTACTATTTATTACGATCCAAGAGATGAACCAAAGATAGAAGTATATTATATAGATCCTAAGCTAGCAGAAAAAGATATTTCTTTCATGATGGCTAATTATAGAGCTGATAAAGTGTACTCTATGATCTATAATATTTTATGGAATGTTGGTTTTGATCCTAGTGTGTGTTTGTTTAAAAGAGTTATTAAAGAACCTGGTGAACCTCATTTCATACCTGTTGTGTATGTAAATCATGTTCTGTTTTCTACAGTATATACCTTCAGACCCGATAAGTTCAAGAAAGTGATGGAAGAGATGAGGAGAATTAAAGAAGAGTATTTTGCCAAGTTGCGTAAGGATATGGATAAAGGTTATATTATTTATCCTAATGAAGCTTTTATTCATCTTAGAGATCCTTTGTTGGTGAACACCCTAGTGTCTTCAAAAGAGGTTTTGAAAGCCAAGAAATTGGGTACAGCTTCGGTAAGTGTAGATCCTCAGGAAGAATTACCAGCTACAGAGCATTTAGTTAGAGAACTTGAGAAAATGTGTGTACCCATAACACCTATTGGATTCGCTGAGGAGAAGAAGTACAAAGTATTAGTAGTTCCTGATAAAAAGGGTATAGAATTATAACTGGAATAAGGATATAAAATAATATAACTATATCTTTCATAAGATTATTATGAAGCACGACTTGAAATTTGTTGTGATGATTGGTTTGTTCCTAGCAATGATAGCAGCTACGTTTACATTATTGTTGCAGTCTCTATATAAGACGGGTAGCTTAACAGCAGTAAGTAAAGCTCCTACCTATAGTTTACAGTATAATTATACCAAACTAGTGAAACCTAAGATCTTTGTAATAAACCAGAGTAGATATATATTCTTAGTATACAGTCATACCCATCCATTTAAGAGTGTAGGTTATGTATATGAGGCTGCGAAAATATATGATTTACCAGTGTTAGCTTACGATATTGACAATCCCTGGTATGGTTTGAAGTTGTCTAACAATACTACTATACCTTTAGTACCACTATCTTTTGTTCCTGGAGTTTTCTGTGTGAACGGTAACAATGTAGTCTATTTCTATTTGAGAGGTGCTAAACTAGAAGATGTTCTGGATTTTATAAGCAAGTGTGTAAATAATAGTAAATGAACTGGAAGACTGTAGTAATAATAGTATTGCTATTAGTAGTTCTCTGGATGGCTTCTGGTTATTTAATAAAACTGTTTAAAGAGTGGTATAACAAGAGTAGATTTGGAGAGTATTGTGTAAAGGGTCTTCCTGTAGTAGTACAGCATGAGCTTTATGATATTTGTAACTTGAGCAGTTATGGTTTGACTTTGGATGATGTGAAAGTTAAGACTTATTATGATGGAGAATATTGTCATGTTAAGATATATTTGCAAAATGTGTTGGTAGAAGAATTTGAGAGTAATTATATGGGTGGTTATCCTCTATATTGTTCTAAAATTATACAGAGATGGTCCTCACAATCCAAATAGTAATTACAAAAGCTTGTCCTGTTTGTAAAGTTGTATTAAATAAAGTATTGTTACCTTTGGCTAACGCTGCTCCAGACTTATTAGTATTAGATGTAAAAGAAGGTATTTTTGATAGAAATGTGGTAGGTATGGACTTTAGAATGCCTGGTGGTGATTATCACACATTCTTCCAGAGAACTCCTGAGATCTATTTTAAGGATAAGTTGATATTGTTGCATTCTCCACACCCTAAAGTACTTATTAAACTGTTGAACATGATTTTAGAAGAGTTGTATAAAGAAATGGAGAGAAAAGGTGTTAGTCCAATTAGAAGAGCTTATATAGAAAAAGTGGCTAGAGATATATACGATAGCCTGGTAGAAGACTACAAAAAATTAAAGAAAATGGAGAAATTGGGTTTATTACAATCATGAAAACTTATATTTAGATGTACATAAATAATATATGATGGAGAGGTTCAAAAAAATAGTTGGTGATGGAAATGGGGTATTAAAATGTGACTTGAAGTACTTCAAAAACAAGCTTTCATACATAGAGATGGTTGCTGCTCAGATATATGAATATCAAAGAAAGGGTTATTTGACAGAAAGAGAAAGAGAAGAACTTACAGTGCTTGAAGAAGATCTTAACTTACATCTAAGAGATTTAAGAGATAAATGTGGTGTTACTCTTACAGAAGAACAAGTAATAAATATGTTCAAAGAGCATCCTAATTATTTAGAAGAACTATCTTTCTCGCTACTGAACCTATCAAACTCTGGTAATGGTAAGGAGGAGAGAAATAACGGCGAAAACAAATAATGTTCGTATTTTTACAAGCTATACCTGATGTACTTTTTATTCTGTTAGTTACTACTTTTCTAACTGCTTTATACCATTTCTTTGATGATAAAAATTGGAAAATTACTTTCTTAGTAATATTCTCATCTATATTCTTGCACGAACTAGCACATAAAGCTGTAGCTTATCATTTTGGTTATGTATCATTCATACAGACTGACCTTAATCTCACTTATATGGCTATAGCTATATTTACTTTCTTGATGACTAGATTATTAATACCTCCTCCTATATATACTTACACTTTTGCTGTTAGGATGGGTGCTGAAGGTTTACGTTATTCTTATATAGAACCTTATACTGTAGGTTCTGTGATACATCAAATACTTATTTATCTAGCTGGACCTATGATAAATTTAATATTATTTGTATTTGCTTTTCTAGTATTATATTTCAAGTGGTATGATACAGAATTTGAGGAGCACTTATTTAAAGTATTATTCATGATTAACCTGTTCTTGTTTATTACAAATATAGTACCTATTATGCAAGGATCTGATGGTTATCAGATATTTAACTTATTACATAGACTTATGGTATTAAAGGCCTCGTAGTTTTAATATTTATTGAAATGTAATTTTTATCTCCGTTGATATATACCTTTTGAGTTGGAGAGATAGTTTTATTGATATCTATAATATCTTTTTTAGGTATAGTTATGTTAAACACTGTTGGTTCTTTAATAGATATCTTAACATAATAATAGCTAGGATTATTCTTAATAATAACATGATCTGTTACTGTGTATAGTAGACCATAATCTTTAAGTTGTGGTATATAACTAGCTAGTTTATTAAAAGAATAATAGAGTATATAATGTCCTGCTACAGTACCTACTAATAATCCCAATATAAATAGTAATACACCTCTCATATCTAATTAGTTGTACTGTAAAAATTTAAACGGTTGCAAAATAGAGAGTTGTTTTTATTAATAGTAGGATAAATAAATATAATGAATGGTAGTATTAGTGATATATTGAAATTACTTGTTCTAATTTATTTGATAGTACAACTAGCAGGTATAGGTTATATTATTATAGGTCTTGTAAATTTTAGGAGCTATTTATTGGGTTATGTAACTGGGGTATTATTTGCGTTATTAACCATAATTATAGCTGCTTTAACTATGGGTAGAAGGGGTGAAGATTTCTTAGAGGCTTTGTTTTCTAGATTACTATGAACCTGAAGAGTATAGATTTGTACGCAGCTTTGGTATTTTTTATAACTGCTCTGCTCTCTGCAATAGCTGGTTGGGATTTTTCTTTAACTCTAAGTATAATGTTTCTTGAGACCCTGGTTATTATAGGTATTTTGAAATTCTCTGGGAGGATCTAAAAAATTAATTAAAAATCGAATATATTTTCGATACTAGTTTTATTACCATCTGAAATTTCACCAGTATTAGAGGTTAGTACTCTGTTTTTTATTACAGGGTCGTCTTTCAATTTAATGTCTAGTAACTTCTCTATATTTTCTACATCTAATTTATTAATATAATGAAATAGTATGTTGCTCTTACGAACACCTATTAATTTACTAACTATTACAGCAAATAAATAAACCATTCTTTGTAGGTGGTCTATTTTCTTAATATACTCTTTTTTAATATCATGAGTGTAAGTATCTATAATTTTAGCAGTATCTAGCACTTCTTTAGATATGTTTTTGAAAGTTAATTTATATTCTTCCATAGTATTTTTGAAATCTTCTAAAAACTCTGATAAAGAAGTGATTAATATTTTATCCATCCTATTGGATATAGATTCATAATCAGTTTTTAATTCAGATAAAGAAGTAACATGTTCTGTTAATCTATCTACTGTATCACTCATATAGTTCTTCAATTTCTTAAGTACTTTGATAATACCTGTTAAAGTCTTTAAAGATTCTTCCTCTTCTAACAAAGCTTCTATACCTTTCTCAAATACATAAGATAGAGGTATACCTTTGCTTTTAACTAACTCTAGATGCTCTGGTTTCACTGTAGTAGATACTACCACCTTTTTTGTAGGAGATTTTGGTCGAGCCATACTAAATTATACTGAAAATTTTTATAAAGATATAATACATAAAGTAAATAGCGAATCTATACAAAATATATATTTCAATATATATTCTATAAGATATGAAAACTATCAAAAAGAGAGTAGCGGGGAATAACAGAAATGAAAAAAGTATATTTCTAAGCAGTTTTTATATATATTTTATATTTATTATTATTATATTAATATATATTATTAATAAATAGAAAAGAGAAAAAAATATTTTTTTATTTCCCTCTGTTATTTTTGATATTATTGTTATATTAGATAAATATTAATAGTTCATAAAATTATGAACTATATAAATTTATAGATAATTTAAAATAAATAGTAAAAAATTCAACTATGACGAATGTATAGGGTTTACTTCTGAATTATTTTCTTTTTTATTGTTTGTATCTAGGTATTTCTTACATATTTTTTGTATTTCTCCTAAGAAATACCTCATCCTTTTAATACTTGGTTCGTGTTCTGGGATCTTGTAGATATTTACTAACAAGTCTATATCTTTCTCTATAGTTTCTGCTAATTGCATTATTAATTCACAATCTGTCTTTATAGTGAGTATTATAAAATAGTCGAACTTTTCAAATAACTCTTTAAATTTTATATCCATCTCTTCTAGAGTTTTTTTCATATTTTCATCTAGTTTACTAGAAGCATTTTCTAAATCCTTAACTGTTCTTTCTAATTTGTGTAAAGTTTTCAATATGGTTGGTATTATTATAGATGCTTTCTCTGTATAAAACAATAGATTATTTATAATATCTCTTTTTTCTTCTATATTTTTCATAAGTTCATTGACATTCTTAAAGTAAACCTCTAAATTACTCAGTATATAAGCTCCTACTCTTATTGCATCTTTGATGGTATAGCCTTTGTTTTTTAGTTTCTCTATATGATTCTCTATGTCTTTGAGATATATTGTAGTAATATAGGTCTTTTTAGACCTATTTCTTTCGACCCCTCTCATAGTGTTTTATTTATAAATTATTTTTTAAATTTTCTATATAATTTATATATAAAAACTAGTATATCTACTTCTTAGTAGTAACTTATAGAATAAGCACTACCCCTCTCTTTTTATATATATGTTATATAACTTGTTATTTAAAATATATTATTCCAGTTTATCTAATATCTTCTTGTATCTCTCCTCATATTTCTTTATTCTACTTATTATGTAATTAACGTCCCGCTTCATTACTTCTTTCACATATTTTTTCCCCTCTTCGCATGAACTCAACAAAGGACAACTTACACACCAGAATAACGGCTTTGGTTCAGGTTCAATTCCTTTTCTCAAATGATCTATCAGTTTCTTACTGTTCTCTAAAACCGTCAAAAAACCCCGTTCTATCTCCTCTCTATTTAACTTATATATACCTCTGTAGAACACATTCCTGTAAAAAACCAAGATATAGCCGTCAAAAGGTCGTTTATAGTTGAGTTCCATCACCTTAGTATAGAACCCAGTTTGCAGTTTATCCACCTCATTTGGCTCCAACTCTTTATATAAAGAAGATTTTAGCTCTAAAATAGCGTTGTGGGAAGCAAAATCAGCTGATCCACTAATCACTACTTTATACCTCTTATACTTGGTTACATAGCTAATAGGGAAATCTCTAATCAATCTAACTATCTTAAGTTCCTTACACACATCTGTGATCAACTCCTTCAACCCTCTATCAAAAATGTTACCAGCTTGTGTTGTAGGGCTACAAACTACTACTGTTTCCTCCTCATTCTTATATTTGTAATAGGCTAGCCTTAGACACTTACACATCTCCGCAGGGTACACAAATAATACATCACCCTTCTTTCTATGCTTCTTTTTTATGTTCGCTGTAGCTAAATCCATCAATTCTAAAATACTCTCTTCATCTATCTTATCTGCTACATTAACTGCCAGCCTCTTTACACCTTTTTTAAACTTTTTAACCAACTTCCTAAACATACTCTATACATCCTACAAAACTGTATATTGTTAACTCTAATTTAGATAAATAACAGGATTTAATTAATAATAAGAAATTTGTTATGACAACAATTTAACATAATGTTTTAATACTAGATAATTTATTTTAAGATTTTATGGTAGTTAATACCTCTAAATCCAAAGACTATGGAAAGCTTACTTTCTTTGTAGTATTAGTATTAGCAGTAGCAGTAATATTTGGATTGTACAAATTAGGTACAGCTAGGCAAACAGTTATACAAGTAACTACACCAACAGCACCTTCTAGACCTCAACAACAAGTGAAACCAGTGTATATAACAACTACACAGCCAAAAACATTCGAAACTTTGAAGCTATTTACTTATGTAGAAGACCAAGCTACAGGAGATAAACTTACTGGAGTTCCTGTAGATCTATGGTTAGTAGACAATGTTACTGAAGTTACTAGTAAAGCATTCTATACAACATCAGGTTATGTTACATGGATGAATGCTACAACCAATGAGCTAGGAAGAGCTGAATTTGATATAGCAGCTCCTGACTATGTAGCAGATGTATTATCTGACCAAAACGTTAAGCTATACGCAGTAGCTATACCAAACCAAACATTATACTACAAGAATGGTGAAGAAGTACCCTCCTTACCATACAACAACACACTATATGCTTTCACAAAGCCATATGTAACAATGACTATTAAAGTACCAAAGATTGCTACAATATTAGATCTCAACAGCTTCAAACTAGACTTCAGAGGATTAACAGCTGACAGTGAGCTTAACCAAACATACACAATTCTACACATATCTCCAAACGACAAAGGTATATTGAAACTCTACAAGATAGACTTAACAATAGATCCAGCAGTTATTGCTAACGTTACACCATTCGTAAGCGACATGTACATTGAAGTTGGAGGTAAGAAACTAACAATTATAGAAGATGGACAAGCAAAAGTAACATCTACAGCTTCCTTAGAGTTCCCAGTTACAACAATCCAGCCAGATGGAAACTTTAACATTAGAGTATACGCAAAACTCTCTGCAGCTCCATCTGCTCTAGTAGATGGACAAACACTAGGTACAATATCCATAGTAGATGTAAGAAACCAAACAATAGGTACAGTATCTGTCACACTCGACACAGCATAACCTCTCTTATTTTTTGATACAACATTTTAATTTTCTCTGAACTATAAAATCTAAATGGAGCATGTAAAGAAGTTAGGTTTAACTAGTTATGAATTATTATTATATTTCTTCTTATTTGTTGATCTAGCTTTTTTAGTCTATACAGCTAATCTATACATTAATAAGATGACTACAGATCCTATAGTGCTGAAAATATTGATTTTATCGATAGCAGTGTTAATAATGGGTTTGTTTGGAGCATGGGCTTATGATAATTTAGGAAGACCTATCAATTACACACAAATGGATTATAAATATCTACCTCTAGCTATGTTCTTGTTGTTATCAGTATGGGTATACAACTACATGTTTAGACATGTAGATATATTTCACGCAGAAATGGCTTCAGCTATAAGTCCTGAAAAATTAGTATTTTATTTGAAAACACTATCACCTCTCTTTGTAATTATGCTAGCTTTTATAGAGAACCTTATCTTCGTAGTATGTTTACCAGTGATTATTATAGAAGATATATTTGAAACTCCTCTGGATAAAGCAACACTTCCACAAATGTTCGTAGCAGCAGTATTATCTGGTATAGCTGCTGCTATATTTCACATAGCATGGAAACCGACTCTAGCTTTAATTAGCACTTTCTTATACTTTACAGCTTGGGCTTTAGCTACTTTGTTATTAAAGAATTCTATACTAGCGGATACTATGCACATGGTGGGTAATGCTTTAGGCATATTATATGTAACTATTAACCCACAAGCTATAATATGGAGCGTAATTCCATAATAGCTGCTTTAGGATTAGCTACTATAATTATATTAACTTATTTTAGTATACCCTTTAAACCTCATATTATCAAATCTCAAACTACTACTCCTACTATTTATGAAGTAAAACCTAGTTCCAAAGAAGCTTTATCCTGGACTACTATAGATACAGTATCTAAAACATTAGGACCAGGAGAAGCTTATACTTATTACTTAAACTGGATGAGACCATATCAATCTAATGGTAAACTATTAGTAGATGTATATCTAAATCCCGCTCAATATTATTCCTGTTATTGGTACAACTGTTCTGAATGTTTGTTGTATTCTTATACTTACTGTTCAGAATATCAGTGTACTATACAAGCTGGTACTCCTTACTCTGTATGTCAATATACTGATATAAGTGAATGGAAATGTGTTAAAAATACTACTAAGCAGGTTACTAACACCTATACAGTTACAGGAGAAGCTTATGATGGTCCAGATTTAGATATATTATTCCCAGATGCAGATTATTTATCAATACCTATAGGTATGTACCCTTATGATAATCTAGGAACTCCTACTCAATTGATAGATTACTTCTTTACAGTCACTATATACACTGGAGGAGCTTGTTTGTATAACGAATTTTCCCAATACGGACCTAATGCTTGGACTTACAAGGTTTATTACTCAGACGGTACTAGTGCTACCATACCTTCAGCAGATGTAGCAGTATTTCCTGCTAAAGATCAATACGGGAATATAGTAGGTATTATTTATACTTTCCCTAGTAATGTATTCCAAGATAAACAAATAGATCACATAGAAATATGGGATAATGCAGCAGATGTAGGTAAATGTTATACTCCTTCAGAGACTTTTACTTCTTATTTAAAATTTGTAGGAGATGTACCTTACCAAGATGTTCAATATGTAAATTACCAGGGTTATCAAAACTTAACAGCTCAAGGATACACATGTACTCCTTATCTATCTAATACTATATCATTTACTATAAGTGCTACTTCATGTAATGTAGTGAAATATACTAATGATTTATCTCTTAATAAAAAGTGGGTAAACGGTTATTACTATGTATACTGTGATCCCACACATCTATGTACTCCAGAACCTCCAAACACTATACAAACAGGTACTACAACTACTACTAAGACTATAACATCTACTAATAAAACTTACCTATACTCACAAGGTTGTACTGATTCGGATATCAGCTGTATAGCTACCTCTACAAAGACAGGTACTCTAAATCAGTATCTAAACGATGTTAATACCAATGATGCTTCGAATCCTTCCTGTGTCTCTTGGAGCTCTCAACAGTTCAGAAGTACTACTGACAAGACTAAAACTACTGGAGAACCTCCTTTCTATAAGTGTACTATGTACTCTACCATATCACCTAATACTATAACTAATGCTATATGTAACGGACCTACTACAGATACCGTAAAAACTCCTGCTAAGCTAACAGTCCAAAATATTACTAGAGCCTACTATTCAAGTACTACTAATGAAGAAATAGACTTTAACATACCTGCTAATTCATTTATACCTATAACTATGCAAGGAGCTACATTCACCAACTTACCTAACCAGGGTAATACTGTATTCAACTTGAAGATTGAAGCTTTACTACAGAACCCTTACATTATTAGTGAACAGACAAATGAAGTAACTCCTCCTAACGCTTCATACAAAGTAGTAAATTACACAGCTCTAATATACTCACCAGGAGATCTCTATGCTAAATTCTACCCAGATGTATGTTTGAATTTTGAAAATGAAGGATTAAAGTACAGAATAGCTACTATTAATGGTGAACCAGTATCTGGAGACCCTTGTTCAGATGGAGGGGCTCTATTATACTTAACAAAAGGTACTAATACTTTCTTAATGACTGGTTACTCTATAAATCCTTCAGAATTTCCTTCATGTACTGAACACCCTAACACTTGTGAAGAACAGGATCTATATGGATGTCCAGCTCAATGTAAAGTACAGAGTTTATCTCTAGAATGTCCTGCTTTAATTAGAATAAAAACAGGTTTTGGAGAGACTGCTAATATACCTATTAAAATAACTGCTGGCTCAGAAGGTTATGTAAAAATATATGTACAAGGTAAAGGTTTAGTTATGTATCCTAAAGTCTACAAAATTAATTTAGGATCTAATGACATAGATCTAAAACCTACTTATTATATCTATGCTAATCAATCACAAGTATATTATTGGAAAGTAATAGTAGAAAACCCAGCTTCATATGTTAGCAATTATAAACCAGAAATAAAGTATTGTGAAGTAAAAGTAGAAGTAATACCTTCTTATTTATATCAAACACTATCTAATCCACAGTTATTAGTAGCTATAGTAGTAATATTAGCTGGTATATTATTAATGCTGTTAGCTCATAAACCAAAATAAACATTTAAGATATAATAAATAAACTTATAGAATGAGGATACAGAAGGTAGTATTTACTTTGGTAACAATCTTAGCATTTATAATAATATATCCAAGTATTTTTGCTAGCAAGTTAATAGTAACTAGTTTGGATCATTTAACATCTGCTGAAGTACAGAATTTATCAGTATATGATCCTACTTTAGGAGGTTATCGACCATTAGGTTTACCTGTTGCTAATCCAACAGAGCTACAAGTAGTTAATAAAACATATAGTATACAATCAGTGATATTATCACCCCTTCAAGTAGAAAATGGTCCACAGTTTGTTAGACCAGAAGAATTATTTAAAATAAGAGTTATTTTAAGAAATAAAGATAACATAGCTTATACTATAGCTATCTTCAAAAAACCTACACCTTCAGTAGTAGATTATATTACTAATGCTATTAGTTGGATAACTAATGCACTCTTAGGTTTAGTAGGTTATCAACCTAAACAACAAACTTCAGGTACTGTTAATAAAACTCTTGAAATAGTACCTATCTACTATTTAATAGCAGCAGTAGATCCACAAGCTATACAAACCTATGCTTATTCACCAACTACTCAAAAAATAATATATCCAGGAGGTGCTTATCAATTAGAACCAGGTTATGGATGTTATGATATAGTATTAGGTAATGAATTACAAATGGCTCAGGCTATGAAAGCTATACACAATGGTACTATTACTCTTAATGATTTAATGTGTGGACAAATAGCAGGTCCTAACTCTCCTGAAGCTATATTACCTAATATGGTTAATATCAAAAGTAAATTTGGACCTTTGACTGTAGTATTACCTGTACAAGTATATGCTCAATCAGGAGATGTCGGGAAAGCTGTTATTACTTACAAAAATGGTAAAGTTATAGGTATAGTACAAGGATGTACAGATAGAGGAGACGGACAACCATATACACAAACAGTAACTGTAGGAGGATCTACTTACAAAGTATATATACCTAGTAAACCTCATGATTGTATATTAACTCCAGGAGAATCTATGGAATTTGACGTATATGGTTTGGTAAATCCATTACCTTCTGGAGAATTACCACCACAAGCTGCTGGACAAGTTATATCTACTCTATACTCTCAACCAGAAAAAGCTGAAGAATTAATGTCTAAATATCCAGGAGCTATACATGAAATATATTTCTTCTTGGGTAAAATTAATGATGTATCAGTAGGTATTACTTTAGATGATATTACACATACTATTGGTTCTATATTATTATTAGTAGGTGGAGGTTTAGCAGGGTTCTATACTTTAGGAGCTATAGGAGGTATAGCTGGTACTGCTGTAGGAGCTTTCGTAAACTACCTAGCTACAGGTAGCTGGTTAGATCTCACTCTATTCAAAAAAGCAGCAGAGTGTGTATACTCTGGTAAGTGTATATATACTATACACTCTTTACTTACAGTAAAAACTTATTTAGTAATAGTACAACCTCAGTTCCAGGTTACTTTATACTTAGTACATCTAGGTATGGTAATATTTATGGTATTAGCAGGATCTTATGTAGGTTATAAATTGGCTAGCTAATTTATTTTTTAATAATTAACAAATATACATATACTATGGAGAAAAGAACTATCTTTCTTACTATAATATTCATAGTATTAGTAGCTTTAGCTTATGGTTACTACTCTGGTTTGTTACCTTTTGTACTCGGTACTGCTTATGGACTATTCTTGGTAAACTTTATAGTCTACGCTGCAATGTTCTTTGCATCTATGATGGCTACTTTCTTTATTAAGAAAGCATTTGGACCTTACATTTCTATGGCTAGAGAGAAAATAGTTAGTGCTATAAAAAGACGCTAACTACATTACTTAAACTTTCTAAAGGAGGTATTCTCTCACCAGTTATTAACAAAACCCTTCTATACTCACTTAATACATTTTTCATTTCTTCTACTTCTTCTAAATCACCAAACAACCCATCAGTAAATATGATCACACTCTTATCTATCTTATTTTCATCCTTTTCTAACCTCTTTAAAACAGTGCTAAATACTGTTCCGCCATAACCTCTTCTTTTCTTTAACTCTTCTAGCAACTTATCCATCTCCTCAACATCATATACCTTATCAAAAGTCACATTATTTGAGAACATTATTACTCTTACTTTCCTTATCTGAGTAGTTAATAATAACTTCTTTATAGTAGTTATAAAGAAGGAGTACTCCTCATCAGTAATAGAACCAGATGTATCCAATACTACTATTAAGTTATAAACATCTTCTCTATCTAGACTATACAAAACAGGAAATATATCTTGTTCTAATAGATAGTAAGCGTGTCTACCTCTTATCTTGTAAATACTATATCTCACATCTTGCATACCTTCAATAATCATACTTCTAATCTTGTTTATAATATATTCATATTCATGCTCAAGAATATCATACTTAATCTCATTTACTAATGTTTCTCCCTCTTTACCTCCTCCTTTACCTCTCTGCATTACTCTTTGGACTACTTCTTTAATAACCTTCAGACTATGCTTATCTACTTCTCTTATAAAGTTACAAGCATCTTTAATAAACTCTCTAAACTCTTCTTTCTCTATGACTTTCAACACTTTTTCATCCTGCTCTTTATAATATATTATAATTACTTCTTTATACTTATCAAAAAATCTTTTCAGTAATTTATAAATCTCTATTATCGTTAAGCTCAACAAATCACTTTGTCTTATACCATATCTTCTAAAAATATCTGAAAACAAACCATATCTTTCCAACTTATAATAAATACTACACTCCTTACCATAAGTTCTGAATAAATTATCTACTGTTTCATTGTAATACAGCTTCAGAGCTATTAAATAGACTATATCTCTATAAGTATCTCCACTAAAGTTCAGTTTCTCTAATACCAACAATATCCACAATAACAAATAAGCTAACTCTATACGATCATATTCCTCAAATATTGTATTGACAATAATTGTCTTATCAATAACTTCAAATGTAGAATCAGTTTTACCAAAAGATACATCTACACACAACAACTCCCTACCTAAGAATTTGAACATCCTGAGTAGTAACATCTTAGCATCCAACCATTTATTATTATAAGATGACATTTTCACAATTTTATTATTTTTTAAAATTTAATATTTATGAAATTATATGGATATGCAAATTAGTCAAGTTATAACTGATCTTGTTAATGCCTACAGAAACTCAGATATCAAGTTGCTAAAAAATCTCACCTCTTTAATCTTATTATACCTTGATATCAACAGCTATGAGGCAGATGCATATATACCTCTTATAATTTCTACATGTGGCTCTCCTCCAGAAGAAATACACAAATTTATTTCTTCTTTACTAAAAGGTGCTGATTTTCGAGAAGTAAACGGCGATATTGTTATTTATTTTAACAAAAAAGAAAATGTCTATATCTTAGTTTACTCAAATAACGATTCCAAAACCTACATCTTCATACCTCTATAAACTTTTAATCATACAAGTACACTTATTTTTAAATGAGTAAGAAAATACTCTTACTACTCACTCTGCTCCTAATTCCTTCAGTATTTGCTTCTGCTGTAAATATATATCCACCTGTTAAATTGCAAAAAGCAAGTATTATTGATCTAATTCTCTGTAAAATAGGTGTAGAGAAATGTATAAAAGGTATTAATATAACTAAAGTTAAGTTCTTAAGAAAATACAAAAGAGGTAATGTAACAGTTTATGAATACTTAGCTAAAGATCAAATAGAAGAGTATATACCCTCTGAAGGGGTCAAATCACTAGTTTTATCAAATACAGGTCCTCCTTTTATGGATATAAATTTACCTACTAATGCTACTATAGGGTCTTCAGCTACTCAAGACTTGAGAGTATATATCAAATATCCAGAATACTTTTTAACAAATCAAAAAGTACCTATGAAAGTAACATTCATGGTTCAGAATGTATATGGAGCTACTATTACTATATCTAAATTAGAATTCTCCTTTAGTACCTTTACTACTACTTATAATATAGACTTAATATTGAGTAATCCTGTTACTCTATTAAATGGCAATTTTATATCATATCATGCTCTCTTTGATCTTTCTCCTATCTATGATAATATAGTTACTACACTAGAGAAAAGCTATACTAAAAAATTATACTTAACTAGTGTCAATTTTTATGTAGATGGTATAGGTTGGGTCTACTGTTCAGCAGATACTTCTTCTTCTTACAACTGTTATGTAGCAAACACTTCTACTTATATATACGAAGGATTACCTGTATTTATTACTAATTTCTATGATATAAATACTAATAATTATATAGGACAAGGTTATTCTGTAATAGAAACAGATGCTAACATAGTATCTTCAGCTACTTCCTGTGGTACTACAGGAGTAGCTTATGATCGTAACGGAGATGGTTTAGCAGAATGTTATACTTGTCCTCCAAACTCTCATAACCCTGGTAAAATAATAGTAGGAGGATATCCATACTGTGTATGTAATCAAGGATATCTTAACTTAGACAATCCTTACAACGGTAACACTTCTATAACTGTGCCTATCTTAGATCCTACAGGTTGTGAAGCTACACCTTCCTGTTCTGTAGTAGTTAGTATATCTCCTTCTTCAGCTTCAGTAAAACCTAATGAACAAACAACATATACAGTATATATTAAGAATACAGGTTCTGTTACTTGTACATACAATCTAAAAGCTACTTGTCCTACAGGAGTTTCTTGTTACTTATCTCAAACTTCTGTATCTGTAGCTCCATCTTCAACCCAATCAGTAACTCTTACAGCACTTCCTACAACTCAAGGTCAATATACTTTATCAGTAACTGCTAATTCTATATCTCCTCTAACAGGTTACTCTAATACAGCTTCTGCTATATTAACTGCTACAATAAATTATCTTTGTTCAGTAAGTCTTACTGTAAACCCACAGAAAATAACTACCACTCCTAATAACCAAGTTACATATAATGTAATAGTAACTAATAATGGCAATACTCAATGCACTTACAATTTACAATCTTCATGTCCTTCTGGAGTAACCTGTTCTCTATCTCAAACTACAGTTACTATACCTTCAGGAAGTTCTACAGCAGTAAATTTAAATGCATTACCTAATCAACCTGGTAATTATACTCTCACTATCTCTGCTTTAGCACAACAATACACAGGTAGTGCTACTACTAATGCTTATTTAGAAGTAATATCTACTTCTAATACTACTACTTCTAATGTAGTACCTGTGCTCTATGTAACTAATCCATTAATAAAACTACAACCTGGTAATTATACACAAGTTCCTATAGTAATAGTAAATAATGGTAATAATGCTGGTAATATCTCAGTAAATGTATTATGTCCTGCTGGTATTATATGTAAATTAAATACTAATTCTATCTATTTACAACCTGGAGAATCTAAACAAATAACTCTATATATTACAGCTCAACAACCTGGTATCTATGAAGCTAAAGTTTATGCTGTGGGAACTACTACTAATGTAGTTACATTAAATGTTAATGTATTACCACCAGCTACAACATTACCATCTGAAATAACTCTTACAGTAAATCCTTCTGCAGTAACTATGAATTACCCTGGTACTGCTTCTGTGCAAATAACAGCTACTAACAATGGTAATCAAACCATTACTGCTACATTAAGTGTAGAGTGTCCTCAAGATCTTTTAGACTGCCAACTTAGTAACTATGTACTGTATTTATACCCACACTCATCTTCTACAGCTACTCTTAATTTATATAGTAAAAACCCTGGATCTGGTACTGTAGTTGTAGTACTGAAGAACGGAGGTACTCACTATAAAGTAATACAAGTAACTGTAAATCAACCTGGTCAGCAATCACTATTTCCTATTAACTTTAATATATCAAATCCCAACCAACTACTAATATTACTAATAGTATTATTAGTTATATTAATAATTATAACTATAGCGACAAGATCACACTCTCAAAAGAAGAAGAAACAATCTTAGGATTGAATAAATAAAGCTCCATCTTCTTTACAACTTTTTTAGATAAATTCTCATATATTAAATATGGATTCCCTGTATTTTCTACTATCAAAAATCTCTTATTTACTCCATCTACATCCTCTGTATATTGTAAAATCTCCAAGAACTTACCGTACAACACTCTAAAATAATACCAACTCGCTTTCTTCTCCGTATTTACATATAAATATATATTAAACACATCTTCCTTTATCCTTCTATACTTCACACCTCTTACAAAAACTTCTCTAAACTTAAACATCTCTTTTATATATAATAAAGAATGTACATTAAGTTCTCCAATATAACCAGCTCTTAGGAACTCTTTACCTTTAATTAGGTGAACTAAACAAAAACCCCTCTTCAAATACTCCTCTATTTTATATCTCTTTAACTTATCCTTAACTTCTTCATATCTAAAGAACTTGAATAACTTAGGATTATCTAACTGTTCTATAATATTAGCGGGTAAAAAATCCCTGTAATAAACAACACCTATTTTATAACTCATTCTTTAACTCTTTAACAGCTTCTTCTATAATATCTTTTCTATTGTAACACTTCTCAAGGACTTTACTAATTAAATCACTCAAACTTACTTCGTATTCTACAGCTAAAGCATGAAATTTCTTCTTAATATCCTTTTCGATAGTTATATTACACTTCATAAAATCGCTATATTATTATATTATATAAATATTATGTTAGAATTTTGTAACAATATTTTTTCACAAAATTATAATTTCATAATTTTCTTTAATAATTCTATAATAATCTCTTTTTTAGTAATCAACTCTCCCTTGTCTATATACTCTATCCATTTTTGCTTAACTCTCTCCACAAACTCTTCACTGACTAATATTTTAGAGATCTCATTTAATAACTCTTCAGCTTCTTGATCAGTTAAACCGTATATAGTTTTCAATAAATTAATCCCCAGCATTTTTTACTATATATTCTTCTATAATTCTAGGAACTTCTAAAATAAACTCCTCTAATAATTGCATTACATTTTTATTTCTCAACTCTTCGTAATTTAATATAGCATAATCCATTGCTTGAAAATCATTACCTATACCTTCTAATAATCTGATAATTTTATCTCTATTCTCTATATTTTTGCGATTAATTATATTATATCTTACTAAGAAGAGAGCATATATCCTGTCATAGAATTTAAGAAGTATATATTTCATGAGTTCTTTATTAGCAAGTACATTTATCATAAGGTCAGCTTTTAATTTACGGTTTTCTTCTTCTAACTTTTCTACCCTTTTCTTCAACTCTTCAATTTCCATATACTATTTATTGTTAAAGACTTTTATAAATGTTTCTGCCACACTTAATTATAATTATTAATGTTTATATATTTGTTACCTTATATATTTAATATGGTATATAAAAGTAGATATATGACAATATTTGATAATATAAAAGAGGCTCTACTAAAACTACACAGAGAGAGACCTCTCTTCTCCATAAAGGAAGTGGTAGTAGTGTCTGGTATCAACAGAGAAATAGTAAGAAGAGTACTTCTTGTTTTCATCCTCTACGATCTTATATCTATACAAGGTTATGGTGGTATCAAAATCATTACTTTAAACTTAGAACCTGATGAATTCAACAAAAAATACGAAGAAATGATTAAAGACCTAGAAAGAAAAAGTTTCTTTCTTTTTATTGAATCTTAAAATCTTTTTTTCTCCTAACAATATACACATAATTTATAAAAAATAAGATACATCTTTTCATAATGATAATAGGAGGAAATATTATCAATATCTTGACTCTAATAATAGCACTTTTGATAGTATTGAAGCTAATAAAAGACACTGATCTATGGTTTAAAATAATGTTTGTGATTGGTATGATGTACGCGTTAGGTACTACATTCTTGTATGCGGGAATTAGTATACCTTATTCTCAAGAACTATTAATTAGTATAGAATATGTAGGTATACCTGTATTAGTAATGTATTATTTCTATTTCATTGAGAAATACTTTGGTAAATATGCTCAATACTTTAGTATGGCTATAGGAGGTGTTGGTGGTATGCTTTTAGGTAGCGGTTTAAAGAATGTAGCTAATATGTTACCAGCAATTACAGGTGGTTTAATAAACACAGAAATGGCTAAAATTATAGCTACTAACCTCGCATTCATACACTTAGTTTTGATAGGTATAGGTATCTACTTAGGATATCTCTTCTACAAAGAATATCAACCACCATTTGAAACTTCATTTATAGAAGGTAAACATGGAGGAGGATTTAAGCTACCTAAATTACCATCGTTAACATTAGGTAAAGAAAAACACGCTAAACTAAAATTATAAAGATATGGAATTGGAGGATATGATAAAAACTCTTAAAGAAAAAGGGTACTCTATACTAAAAAACAACAACGATAATATACTAGCTTGCAAAAATAATGTATATATTTATTTAGAAAAATTAGAGAATAAAAAAGGATTATATGTGCTTACCGATGATTCTGAGCTTTTGCGATCTCTGATTTCTGCACTCTAATTTTTGGTATATTTATTAAAGTACCTCTCTCAAACACTTCATATCTTATATTTCTCTTCTTCAACTCCTCTCTTAATCTATTAAACAACAATCTTGTCCACTCTAACAAACTTTTGTAAAACTCCTCACTATTCATGTTAAACAATTTTTCTAAATACTCTACAGCGAATTTTTCTGTAGATATGTTAGCTACAAATCCATTATCCCTTAACTCTCTAATAGCGGACATCTCATATAGCAACTGAGCTAATTGCCAATCAAAAGCCATAGGTTCTATTTCATCTAAATAAAACTCATCTCTTAATATCTCTCTACTCTGCTCCACCCTTTCTACATCTATACCTCTTTTAACATCATCAAACTTGTCTAACAATCTAACAATTTCCTTTGGTTCTAACATTCTCCAGAAGTCTTTTCCTGACAAACCTACCAAACCATCCTCAAATACTGTTATGAATACTTCTTCCTTCCTGTTCTCTATACCCTCATAATACCCTATTCTCCATTCTAACACCAAGCAAGGTATCTCCTTAGTCAAATACTTCACTCGTGCCATAATTATTTATTATCATACATGTTTAAAAATGTTATTAAAAAATGTTTATAAAAAACTTATTCAGTCTTAGGCTTGACATAACAATGTATTATACCCTCATAGATTTTAGGCGTATATAACTTAACAGAAAACTCTACAGTTATATTATCACACAAGTTATACCTTACTAATAAATCCTTTATAGCTTCTACAGATTTGTTAATTCCTATAGTATTATTAATTGTTCTAAAATCTACTATAAAATCACACATCTTTTTGTCATAATTATAACCAAGAAAATCAAACCAGCAATATATGTTAGTTATATTAGTTATATTTATTTTATGTAATAATATTATACACATACTTTCATTGTTAGGTATATTTAATACTTCTGCAACATTTTTGCACCATTGTGGAAATAAAACAAAGCAAGTATCTTCATAATCTGGATTAGAAGTTATAATCTCTCCTATATTTTTCTTAATAATTTTTTGCTTTTCTATAGGTCGTTTTAGTTTATATATCTCTATACCAGCTCCTATTAGTAATAAAGATATTAATAAAACTAAAACTAACCTTACCTTCTTTTTATATCTCCTCATTTACTTATATATTATTATGTTTATAATTATATAATGGAATATGAGAAAGTTCTCTTCGAAGTCCTCCAAGACACCATCCTATATATAGTAAGCAAGATGCAAGATAAAGTAAATATCAATAGGAAGTATCTCCAGAAGATAATGTTCTTAGTGAACTACTATGATCCAGAAAGAAACACTTTAACAACAACTCATAAATCGTTCAACATCTATTTTGTAATCTATTATTATGGTCCCTTTAGCTTTGAAGTATCTGATGCTATTATTGAACTAATCAACAAAGGATTACTTAAAGAAGATCTAAACGGTTCTATAAAATTAGCTAAAGATGTTAATGTAGATTTAGTAGATATTATCAAAGATAGAGTCGATAAGATTTTAGAGAAATTCGGAGAGAAATCCAGCAAAGAGTTAGTAGATATTTCCTTAGAGCTACTTGGTATTAAAGATGTAAAAGAATTCTTAGGAAACCCTGTAGAAGTAATAATAGAAGAAAAAGATTAATTCACCTGTAGAATATTTCCAAAACGCCTTTTTTCTCAAGATCTTCAATCATTTTCTTATATTTCTCTTCATGGTTCTCTGTCAAATAAAATAACTTACACCTTGCTATTCTCTTGAACTTAACTACTTCATATACTAAAAATGGTATAATATATGATATTATAGAAGTTCTATTTATTTTAGTTTCTTTTACTATATCGTTATATGTAATCTCTTCTTTCTTTTCTCTAAACACTCTATATAATTTTTCAAATATATCTTTTATTTGTTCTTTGGTATTCATTATTATTTATTAATAATAATCTTTAAAATTATTAGTAAATAACTTTACCTTATAATTTTTTAAACATTTTGTTTAATTAATTAATATCAAGTGTGGAATATAATATTCCGAAATAAGTTTAAAATAAATTAGAAATCGCACCCGTCCCTAATCCACTGTTTAAACTAAATTAGAAATATTGAAAGAAAAATAAACAATATCTCAAGCGGAGATGAAGGGACGGGGTTAAACCTCTATCTTCTTTTCAATTATTACATCCGCAAAGAATATTTTTAACTCTATATAATCTTCTTTCAATTCTATATTAACTTTAATTTCTAAAGTAATTCCTATTTCGTTTCTGCTTATAGTTATAAAAATACTTTCTTTGTGTATACTGACTCTATTAACAGTTCCAAAGCTCTTTAATTCAAAGTCTTTAGTATTTATTACAAATAAGTTGTGTCTGTCAGTTCCATGATACTTATAACCTATTAGGAAATCTTTTCCTTTAATACCTCCTAATAAAATATTATTATCTACATATTTCTTGAAAGTATCCTCTTCTATTTCATTAGGTTTTAGACCTTCTACTCCAAACCAAACAAATTTACCATCATACTTTTCCTTAATAATTTTGAAAGCTTTATATATGTCTCTTAGGACATCCATCCTATTCTATATACTGTATTAACTCTACAAACTTACTTAATAATTCAGAATTAATACAACTCCATACATCAGGTTCTAATCCTTCTAATGTAACTCTTCCTTTAACGACTCTTCCATCTTCGGTTATCACATTAATATCCAACACATTATCTATATCTTCTTGTTTGATTGCCCCGTCTTCTCTTTTCAAACATTCTAATACTGTGTTTATTATTACCAACACTTCTAAATCACTATTTGTAGTTATTTCTATTTCTTCATTATTTTCTAAAGCTTTTCTAACTCTTTCCTGCAATGCTTCAATCTGTAGTTTTGTATTCCCACAAAATAATTTTATCTTCGTCATTATAATGAGAAAAAATGAACAAATTTCAGAAAACAAACATTTAACATTATTTGTGTCATTTTCAGGTTACTACTCTTCATTAGATATTTCTATTTATCCTGACCCAGTCATGCCACCCGTTGTCGTACACCTCTATCATATATTTCTTGAAGAATTCTTTCAACTCTTCGATGTCTTTGAAGACAATCTCTTTGTCATGGGGTGTTTTCACTAAAGAATCTTTGCCAAATCTAGCGTAAATGCTGCCATCTTCTCTCTTATAAAATATTGGCTCTATCCAAGTCATCCCTACGTATCTTCCTTCTCTATTCTTAGGAACTAACATCTCCGCAACAATGTAGCCTCGCCACGCAATAAATATATTAGGCATATAGTATTCGGGGATAATTTTTTTCAAATCCTCCATAAGTTCTCTGTTCCTCTCTCTTTTTTCTAGGTCTTTCCTGATGGTCTCGATGGCAAACTTCTCACCTAGTGCTGCTAGTATAAGTGTTGCAACCAGGTCGGCTTCCCCCATGAAGAGACCCTGTAGCTTACCATAGTGCAGGCCATCTTCGACTGTGCTGGGTATGTGGACCACTTCTCTGCCGAGAGCCTCGTAAAGTTTCTGATGTGGTAGTACTGCTTTGCAGTCGTAGTATCTCTGCAGTATTTTTTGCTTTTCTTGTTCAGGGAGTGCTGAAATCTGCAGGATAATGGTTCTGTATTCGGGCAGTATCTTATATTCGGCAAACACTTTCTTCCAATCTATATTCACTTGAGTCATCTTTAATTACTCTATATATTTCTTTGCTGATTTATAATTTACTTCACTGAGTCCTCCATACAGTAATCCTCAAATCTCTCACCCTCTGTGATATCTTCAAGTTCCTTAAGTATATTAGACAAATCTATTACCATTTTATTATAGGTTTCGTACAACTCCAAGAACTCTTCTCTATCTCCCTTATCTCCCAATTCTATATATCTCTTAGCCAGCATTCTGAAATAGTCCAGCACCCACTTCAAATTGTCTATCTCATTTATCACCTTCCTACAGAGAGTTATCTTATCCTCCGCCATAAATAATTATTATCATTAATATTTAAAAATATTATTAAAAAATGTTTATAAAAAATAACTATACCTTTATTTCTCCTTTAACACTTCTTTTTTCCATATATACCAAATCAACCAATACATTATAGGATCGTTCTTATAAGCATCTACTATCCTATTAATAACTTCTTTAACTTTCTCTTTAAGATCCGCATCACTTACTTTAATTATTATATACCCTCTACCATCTTCTTCAATACTTATGCCATAATGGAAATACTCTTTCAACACCTCTTTGATAATCCATTCTAATCTATCATCTGCTGGGAAAAATTTGAGGTAGACTTCTTTATATTCACTGATCTCCATTTTATTTATTAATATATACAATTAATTTAGCATGAAAATCTCCATAATCTTCTAATACATCATAACTCACTACTTTCCCATTTTTAATCTCTATTTTATTAGTTAAGGTAGCATTAGTATAATACACTTCGATATACGCATGATCAAATGCTTTTAGCAATTCTTCTATAGTTTCTTCATCCAAATATTCGTAAAGGTAAGATATGTCTACTACTACTTTATATTTGTCTCCTAAATCTTCCCAATAATCTATGAAATAATCCTCATCTTCTCTACCTCCTACTAATTCCTCTATCTTTTCTTTCAACAAATCTGTCGTGGATGCCATATACTTTTATTAAAAATAATTTTTAAAAATGTTTATGAAAAAAGTTATTAAAAAATTAGTCTAAAAATCCTTTGAGCATTCCAGAAACAATACCTATAAACGCTTTCATATACTGTTGCTCTCCTATTAGTTTCTTCAAATCTTTAGTAGGATAATATCCTGCTTCATCTATTACATTAAAATACTCGAAATCATAACTTTCTACTTTTCTCAATAAAGAACAAATCAACACATGCACTAAAGAGTTCTTTATTAAATCTTCTTCATTTATAGCTTGTGTTTTAGTAAATCCATTCCAATACCATATATACCTGTTCTTATAGTAGTTAAAACAAATCTCTCCATTATCATCAATAAATATATCCTTAGGTTCTCTAAACTTAACAAAGATCATTTCAAATGGCTCTGTAGTTTCAAAATCTACTATAAAACCTTTATAATCTACTATACCAAAACTTATCTTACTTATATTACTTAAATATAACATCCCTTTACAATAATCATTTACATAATACCTATAGGTATTATCAGATAATAAACCTTCCCATAGTTTCTTATCTTTAAGTATTTTCTTAATCACTAAATAATACACTACTTCTCTTTTGTCTATTGGTATCTTCCTATCTCTTATATATTTATACCATACTCTGTCTATATCACATTCCCTTAATCTTATAGCTTCTTTATATCTTTCTAACTTATCAGTCCTGTCTTCTATAAAACTAATTCCTACATTATAGAATTTACTTATATAATCTACCTCTATATCATCTATTAACTCTTTCATACCTAATAATTCTTTATACTCACTATTTTGGACATATTCTATGCATTTTCTGATGTCTTTTATAGCTCTGTCTACTTTGCTTTCATTCCGTGTATATGCTGTGTAATGTATGGTAATTCCCATAATTATTTATTAGTAATATTTCTTAAAAATGTTATTAAGAAAAGTTTTTAAACAATGTCTGTGTGTGTCTGTGTGTGTGATGCGGTGGTCGGTGGTGTGGTGGTCTGGGTGGGGAGTTTAAAAACTTTTCGCTTCCTAACTTACTTACCATCTTCCTTAATTTTCTTTATTAACTCTTTACTTAACAGGATATAACTTGAAATGGAATATACTTTACTCTTAATCTTCTTATCTATAGTACTATCCGCATATTTGTATACTTTAACCAACATATCAATAATATCTTCTACCAAATCTTCTACTTTCTTATATTCTTTATTATCTACAAGGAATTTAGCTATTTCCTCTATCCTTTGCTCTATACTTTTCTTTTTCTTTAATTCCCTCATGAAATAATTATATATTATTCTACTTACATCTAACTCTATTCCCTGTAGTTTATAATAATACATTTTGGCTATCATATTTTTCAAGACCCGTAGAGGTACTAAATATTTGTTAATCTCTACATTCAATTCCTTAGAAATATCATTTATTATGTTTATAATAGTCTCCTCCTCTAAATCATAATATATTATTTCAGCTCTATTTAATGCAATCTTGGATATGTTCTCTAATTCTTTAGTATCATTTACTATAAATATAATCTTCTTATTGTAGTCCTCTATAAAGCTTTGTAAAAGTTCTTGGAGTCTTCTACTTATTTTAGCATCATCTATAACTAGAACATCAAAATTATCTAATATTATTTTTAGACTATCTAAGAAAAGGTCTTCATTATATTTTTTCAGTTTGTTTAAATCTACATTAACATTAAATAATTCATATAAATCCTTAATGTATTCCAATCTTTTATTTATATAAATATAAGATATGTTATACTTTTTCTTAAGGTCTTCCAATATCTTCTTTACAGAGGTGGTTTTACCCATCCCTCCTCTTCCATAAACTACAAGAGCATATCCTTTCTTTCTTGCAAGTAGAAAATCTATTTCATAATATAAATTAATATAATTAGGATCATTAACAACATGTTTTTCTATACAATTATCTATAACATTTTCAACATGTTCAATAAGGTTTCCTAATTCCTCCCTGTCTATTTTATCATTCATTATCCTATAATGTTCATAATCTTTATAAAGTTATGATGATCATAAAATTATGAAAAATAACTAATTCAACATGCTATTATGGAACTCTATAACCATCTTCAATAGATCCATTATCTTCTTTATCTCATACTCACTTAACTCCTCATTGGAATAAAGCATGTTCTCTATATCCCTAAGGGAATACCCTCTCTTATATAATGTATATAGGTAATCTATTATATTATCTATCATGGACTCCATAAATATTTATTAAAAATAATTTTTAAAAATATTTATGAAAAAAGTTATTAGGAAAAGTATGCCTTTATGCTATCTAGCACTTTCTTTGCTTCTTCCATATAATCTTTGATATACTTCTCTTTATCTTTCAGAGATTCTATATCACTTTCATAACTTTTAACCCACTCCAATTTCAGATCATATATATTTCTTTCTTTGTAATACACTCTATTTACTTCTTCTTCTAACTCTTCTATCTCTTTAGGTAACTTCTCTCTAACTTCTTCTCTCAGTTTTACTATAACTGTTGATAAATCAGCTATTTTCTTTAATGTTTCTATGTCTCCTTTCTCCAATAACAATTTCCTTATATCTCTTACTTTTATCTTATAATGCTCTACCTCTACACCATTCTTATATATACATAGATATAATTCATCATCTACCAAGTGTGAATAATGGTCTTCATGTATATTCACTAATTGTAGTTTTTCATAAACCTCTTTCTCTATATACCAAGATATTCTAGCATCATATTCTTCTTCCTTAGTATAAAACTTAGCTAAATCCTTAGCTACTCTATTTAATATATTATTCAACTCTTCTATATTCTCATTTAATTCTTTCTCTTTCCTTTCCAATTCTTTCCTTTTCTCTTCTAATTTCTTTTTAGCTTCTTCTTTCTTTCTTCTCATTTCTTCTTCCCATTTTCTATCTTCCTCTTCTGCTTTTCTCTTTAACTCTTCTTTTAATTTCTCTGTGTCATAATCATACTTTTCCAATTCGTAATCTTTTATGAACTCCTCTATCTTTTTCTTAATATTCTCATAATCCTTAGTATACATATAAGCTCTCTTTATATAATACGATACATTATCAAGATACTTTATTATATTCCTTAATATTTCATCACTTATCTCTTCCCTTAATATCTTCTCTGTCTTCAATTCTATGTTCCTTATTTTATACTTCACTACTATAGTAGTTCCTACTAATTCTAAATCAACTGTTGCTTTTTTATGTATTTCCTTAGCTCTTTCCTCTAAATTAAATACTTCTTTTATTTTCTCTAATACTATCTTTTTTGCTTCTTCATATTCTTGCTCTATTTCATTAAGTTCTTTCCTAACGGCATCTATATCTATATATTGGATCTCTGACACCCGTACCATAATCATTTATTAAAAATAAATCTT